>Ga0247727_10000358_pt1 | contig 111107 bp, 111 predicted proteins | sample WisWelCaveWW1625_FD_202498 | JGI IMG/M metagenome (GOLD analysis project Ga0247727, IMG submission 202498) | Biofilm microbial communities from Wishing Well Cave, Virginia, United States - WW16-25 | ecosystem: Environmental > Aquatic > Deep subsurface > Groundwater > Cave microbial mat... | reverse complement strand
GGGGCGACCCTCCCCGCCACGCATCGTCAACCGGTCGCCGCGACAACGTCAAGCCACCAGCCAATCGAGAGCCACAACCGATCGCTTGACATCCGATCCGGCATAGGGAATCAGGTTGGCTTGACCGAAGCTCGCGGCGACCGGTTGCCTGGTGCGGCCGAGCTCTCTGCCTCGGGCGCGGCGGAGCGCGGTGCGAGGGAACAGGCTGGCGAGCTGCTCGGCCTCTCCGAGGCGTACCCGGACCTGCGTGCGAACGAGCAGTACACGGCGTTGGCAGGATCGATCCGGGTCAGCGAGGACCGCGTCGCGGCGGCGCGACGTTTCTACAACGACGCCGTGACCGTGCTGCGTGATCGGCGCCAGGTCTTCCCGTACACGTTGATCGCGGCCTTGGTGACCTGCCCGACATTCGACCTCTTCGCGGCCGACGCGGGCGAGCGGCGCCCGGCAGACGTGGCCGATCCGCTCCCGAACCGCTAGACACTCCCGCATGGAACAACTCGATGGCCGTGTCGCGGTCGTGACAGGGGCGGCGAGCGGTATCGGCCGCGCGCTCGCCGTTCGCTTGGCGAGGGAAGGGATGACGGTCGTCGCGGCCGACGTCGACGCGACCGGTCTCGACAGCACGTTGCTCGCGGTGCACGAGGTGGGCTGTCGCGGGGTGTCGGTGCCGACCGACGTGCGCTCCGCGGAGTCGATGGAGGCGCTCGCGGCGCGGGTTGCCGACGAGCTCGGCGGCACCGATCTCCTCTGCCTCAACGCGGGTGTCTTCCGCGGCGGGCTCGTGTGGCAGAGCCCGATCGAAGACTGGGAGTGGGTGCTGTCGGTCAACCTGTACGGCGTCATCCACGGTCTGCGCGCGTTCGTGCCCCGCATGATCGACCGGGGGACCGACGCCCACATCGAGATCACATCGTCGATGGCGGGCCTGATCGCGACCGGCATGTCCGGCATCTACACGGCGAGCAAGTTCGCGGTGCTCGCGCTCGCCGAGACCTTGGCCAACGACCTGAAGGACCAGGGTGCGCCGATCGGCGTGTCCGTGCTGTGCCCGAGCGCCGTCGCGACGGGCATCGCCGACTCGCAACGCAATCGTGACGGCGTCGCCGATGCCGACGAATCCGCGGACTCGGTCGAGAAGTTCCTCGCCGACTTCTGCGCGGCAGGACTCGATCCCGACGACGTCGCGGGCACGGTCGTGGACGCGATCCGCCGCGGCGACTTCCTCATCCCCACGAAGGACACCTTCGCCGAGTTCATCCGTGTGCGCGCCGACGCGCTGATGGCAAAACAGCTGCCGCCGTTCCAGATGTTCGACTAGAACGCCCTTGATGTCCGCACTACGAGAACTGGGATCAAGACGCGACCGCGATCGAGGCGCGCTACGCCGAGCAGGACCCTGTCGACGTTGCGGTCGATCTCGCCGAGATCGCGGCGGTGCTCGCGGACCGGTTCAACTCGATCGCCACCGACGAGCAGTGGACACGCACCGGCTACCGCAGCGACGGCGAGGCGTTCACGGTCGAGAGCTTCAGCCGGTACTTCATCCACGACCCGATCCATCACCTCTGGGATGTCCGACACCTCTGGGATTTGGGCGCGTGATGGTTCACCGGCCCTGCTGGACGTCGAAGATCGGCCGGTAGCGGCTGGGCCCGACCTGACAGGGCCGAGGATCGTGGCGTGCCCAGCGCGCAGCGTTGCCGCGGATGATCGCTTCTCCGTACTTGGACCCGCGCACGAGATCGGTGTAGGCAAACGCGTCCGCGCTCGTGTAGGTGTTCAGCAACAGCGGTCTCGGCCGGTCCGACATGTTCGGCGCGCTGCCATGCACGGTTCGGCAGTTGTGGATCGTGACCATGCCAGCCGACCCGGTCGGGAAGACCGCGGCGTCGACGGCGACGCGCGCGAGATCACGGTCGGCGATGGCACCGCGCCAGCGGTCGCCCTCGTACTGGTCGTACAGCTCACCGTCGTGGCTGCCGGGGACGAAGCCGACCGCACCCATGCCCGAATCGACGTCTGCGAGGAACACCCCGATGGTGAGCGGCGAGTAGTTCGTGTGCGGCCAGAACTGGATGTCCTGGTGCCACTGGACTTCTTCACCGCCGTGCGGCGCCTTGAAGTTGAGCTTGCCGTGGTGGAACTTCACGTCGGGACCGATCAAGTCGCAGACCGCGTCGACGATCACCGATCGGGAGGCGAACTCCCAGTACGTCTCGTGTTGGTCGACCGGCGAGTTGAGACGGCGGAGCCGCGGCATCGCCTCGGAGTGGTCCGGCTCGAGATCGAAGCGCGCATCGGAAGCCGGCAGCGTCCGTGACATCTCGATGAAATGAGAGGTGACCTCGTCGAGGCGGTCGATCCAGCGAGCGTCGACAAGTGACGGGATCGCGACGAACCCGTCCCGCCGGTAGGCGGCAATCTGCGCGTCGGAGAGCACGTCGCCCATGGCCACCTATGCGAAGTGCGAGGCGAGTCCCTGCACCGCGTTGTCGTACACGCCCTGGATCATCGGCGCGACCTCGTCAGGTTCGACGTCGGCAGCCATCGCTGCAGTGCATCCGCCTTCGGCCTCGGCGACCGAGATCGTCGTCACGTACTTCGTCGTCGGCAGCAGCGCGGCTGCGACCGTGTAGCTCAGCGTTCGCGCCGCGTCGTCGCGAGCGACCTGCGTCTCGGTGACCTCGACGCCGGGGCCCATCACGATCGTGCGCACATCGCCGGCGCCCTGGACCTCTTCGAGGCCCGGGAACCATGTCTTGATGCCATGGAAGTCGCCGAACACCGCCCAGACGTCGTCGGCCGATCGCGAGATGAACACGGAGGAGTGAGTGGTCGCCATGCCGCATGCTGGCACGCGGTTGGCTGCTGGACGCAAGCCCAGGGACGCGAGACCGCCACATCTGGCGGACCAGTGGGACACCGCGCGGCCTAGTTTCGGCGCGTGGTCACACAGGTCGTGTTCGAGACGCACTCGACGAGCGTCGACAACGAGACTGGAGTCGCATCGGGTTGGCGCCACAGTGCGCTGAGCGCGGTCGGCCGCGAACATGCGGCTCGCCTCGGGCAACGCCGCCGCGACGATGGCCTCTCGGTTGTCTTCGTGTCGGACCTTCGTCGCGCATCTGAGACCGCGGCGATTGCCTTCGATGGCTCGCCGGTTCCCGTGCTGGCGGACTGGCGTCTGCGCGAATGCAACTACGGCGACCGCAACGGGATGGCGACTGTCGATCTTCACCGCGACCGGCGGTGGCATCTCGACGAGCGGTACCCGGGGGTGAGAGCTGGCGTGAGGCGGTGACGCGCGTCGGACGGTTCCTCGATGACATCCGGCTCGCCTGCGTCGACCAACGCATCCTTGTCATCGGCCACACCGCAACCCGTTGGGGGTTGCAACACTTCATCGAAGGCGTCGCGCTCGAAGCGCTGATCGACGCCGACTTTGCCTGGCGCGAGGGCTGGGAGTACCGGCTCTCCTGAACACGCCCCGCGTCAGATGCGGCCGCCGGAAGTGGTATCAGTCAGGCGTTGCGCGAGGTAGACGGGCGCGATCATCGCGAGCACGACGAACGTGGCGGTCACGTTCACGAGCGGCAGGCTCCGGTCGCGGAACATGTTCTCGAAGATCCAGATCGGCAGCGTGCGGTAGCCGGCTTCTGCCGTGAAGGTCGTCACGATGATCTCGTCGAAGCTCAACGCGAACGCGAGCAACCCACCGGCCAGCAGCGCCGTCCGCAGCAGGGGCAGACGGACGTACCAGAACGTCTGGAGTTGATCCGCGCCGAGGTCGGCCGATGCCTCGTCGAGGCTCGGTGAGAGTTGGCGCATCCGGGCAGACATGTTGTTGAACACGATCACGATGCAGAACGTGGCGTGTGCGACGACGAGGGTCAGTCGCGACAGGTCGAAGCCGATGCGTCGGAACCCGGAGTTGAACGCGATGCCAGTGACGATGCCAGGTAGCGCGATGGGCAGCACGAGCATGAGGTTCACCGCATGACGGCCGAAGAACCGGTACCGGGTCAGGGCGACCGCGGCCAACGATCCGAGGACGAGCGCGATGACTGTTGCCCAGCCGGCCGTCGTGAGGGAATGGCGCAGCGCCTCGCGCGGACCCGGGGCATCGACTGCGCGCGACCAATGATCGAACGTGAAGCCGCTCGGCGGCCACGAGAACCCACGAGAGGTCGCGACACTGAGCCGGGCGACGTAGAGCAGGGGGAAATAGAGCACGAGGAGCACGACGCCCGTGAAGAGCGCGAACGCGACTCGTGCTCGGCGCGAGAAGAACATTCAGAGCTCCTCGAGTGCACCGGTCGCGCGCGCTGCGATCAGGTACCCGATCATGATGAGGATGGGGACCGTTGCATAGGCCGCGGCGAGCGGCAGGTTCGCCCCGAAGTTGGAGTAGATGTTGTTCCCGATAAACTGGGTCGTGCCGCCGAAGATGCGATTAACGTAGAAGTCCCCGAGCGTGAGCGAGAACGTGAAGATCGACCCGGCGACGATCGACGGCACGAGCAGTGGGAGCACCACCGAGCGGAACGTTCGTGCTGCCTTGCCGCCGAGATCCGTGGAGGCCTCGAGCAGCGAGTTCGGGAGGCGTTCCAGCCCCGAGAAGATCGGGATCACCATGTACGGCAACCACAGGTACGAGAGGGTGATGATCGAGCCCCATACCCCGTAACCGGGTGTGACGCCGAACGCCTTCTTGATCATCCCGCTCTCGGGATTGAGGATCGCCCGCCACGCGTAGCCCTTCACGAGGTATCCGGCCCACAGTGGCATCGTCACGGCGATCACCAGCTGACGACGGATCCGTGTGGTCGCGATCTTCGCCATGAAGAACGCGATCGGCAACGCGATCGCGAGGTCGATGAGGGTCACGGCGGCCGCCGCGCCGATGGTGCGCACCGCGACGTCGCGATACACGCGGGTGTCGAGGATCGTGCGGTAGTTGTCGAGAGCGGGATCGGTGACCGTTCGGGTGATCAAGCCCGTCGCATCGGTTTCGTCGTGATACAGGGAGGTGACGAGGAGGGCGGCCAGTGCTCCGATGTAGGCGACCAACAGCCAGAGCAGCGGGCCCGACAGCGTCACCCCAAGACGGAGACGGCGATGGCGGGCGAAGAACCGCGCGACGGCTCGGCGGCCGGACGACGCAGAACCCGCTGCAGTGCTCATCGGTCGGGAGCACGATCGACGGCGACCGGGGGATCTTCACCCACCCCCGGCCGCCGTGCGTTCGCGGCTGGGCTCAGCCCTTGACCTCGGTCCACGCCGCGACCCATGCGGCGTAGTCCTTGCAGTCGACGTCGGTGCGCCCGTCGAGGCATTCCTTGGTCGGTGTCGTCCAGTAGTGGAGCTGGTTGTAATACGCCTGATCGTCGGCGTGGTACGCGTCGCAGTGATCGCCGATGTCGTCGCACGACTTCAGGTTCGCAGGAGCCTCACCGAAGGTCGTCGCCACCTCGGCCTGCACCGTTGGCGAGGTGATGTAGTTGATCCACTTGTAGGCACAGTTCGGATTCTTCGCTGCGCTGTGCACCATCCAGTTGTCGGACCACGCGGTCGAACCCTCCTTCGGCAGCACCGAGTCGACCGGCGTCGGCGGCTCGTCGGCCTGCAACGTGTTGACGACGACCTGCCAGCTCGTGCCCATCACGGTGCTCCCCGCGCGGTAGTTGTCCTCGTACGCGACGTAGTCGCTCCAGTACTCCGCCAGGATCGCGTTCTGCTCCTTCAGCAACGCGATCGCGGCATCGAACTGCTCCTGGTCGAGCGCGTACGGGTTTGTGATCCCGAGGTCAGGCTCCGTTGCCATCAAGTACACCGCGGCGTCCGCGATGTAGATCGGGGAGTCGAAGGCCGCGATCTTGCCTGCGTACGGCGACTCCGGGTCGAACACGGCACCCCAGCTGTCGGGCGCGGGCGTGACCTCCTCGGTGTTGTACTGGAGCACGTTGGCGCCCCAGCCGTGGGGGATGCCGTAGACGGTCCCGTCCACCGTGTTCCAAGCCTGCTCCTTCAGGAAGGGTGCGAGGTCGGCATAGTGATCGATGAGCTCGGTGTTGATCGGGGCGGCGTCGCCGGCCGCGACCGACCGGAGCGACGAGTCGCCGGATGCCGAGACGACGTCGTAGTCACCGCCGCCGAACAGCGTGAACGCCTCATCGGACGTCAGGAAGTACTTCACGCTCGCCTGGCAGCCAGTATCCGTCTCGAACTTCGACACCCAGTCGTAGTTCGGGTCTTGCGTGCCGTCCTCGGCGTAGTACGGCCAGGCGAGGATCGAGACGGCCCCCTCGCCGTCGCCGATCTCCTTCAGTGCGTCACCGCCACCGTCGTCGTCGTCGCCGCCGCAGGCGGCCGCGACGAGTGCGAGCACCATCGCCATCGAGGCGATGCTGTTTCGCTTGCGCATGTTTCCCCCTCTGTCTCCTGAGAATCTGCTGGTCAGCGCGTGGAGCCCACGCGGGCTGTTTGGTCACGCCGCCACGCCAACTGCACGGTGTCGCCCGCGGCGGCGCGTGGCGAGGACTCCGTGTTCGGAACTTCGACGATGAGCGTGTTACCGTCGATGGTCAGTATTCGATGGCGCGTCGTCGGTCCGAGGAACTGGACGTCGATCACCTCTCCGGATGTTCCCGACTCGTCGGCCGACGGCACGCCGAAGCGAATACGTTCGGGTCGCACCGTGACGACGGTGGCGCCGTCGCCGATCAGGTTTGCGGTGCCGACGAAGTTCGCGACGAACTCGGTGCTGGGTGCTTCGTAGAGGTCCTGCGGCGAGGCAACTTGTTCGATCCGGCCCTCGTTGAACACCGCCACTCGGTCGCTCATCGACAGTGCCTCGCCCTGGTCGTGGGTGACGAACACGAACGTGATGCCGACCTGTTGTTGGATCTGCTTCAGCTCGACCTGCATCTCCTCGCGCAGCTTGAGGTCGAGCGCGCCGAGCGGTTCGTCGAGGAGCAGCACCTTCGGCCGGTTGATCAACGCGCGCGCCAGCGCCACGCGTTGGCGCTGTCCGCCCGAGAGCTGATGCGGGCGGCGCCCGCCGAAACCTTCCAAGCGCACAGTCGCGAGCGCCTCCTCGACGCGCGGCGCGCGTTGGGCCTTGGCGACACCCTTCACCTTCAGCCCGTATTCGATGTTCTTCGCGACCGTCATGTGCGGGAAGAGGGCGTAGTCCTGGAACACGGTGTTGACGTCGCGGTCGAACGGCGGGTCGCTGCTGACATCGCGCCCGTCGAGCTCGATCGTCCCGGTTGTCGGCAGCTCGAAGCCCGCGATCAGACGCAACATCGTGGTCTTCCCCGAACCCGAGGGACCCAGCATCGCGAAGAACTCACCGGTGGTGACGTCGAGGTCGACGTCATCGACGGCAACGACCTCGCCGAACCGCTTGGTCACCGCGCGCAGCCCTACCGCGACGCGGCGGTCGTTCGTCATCGGCACTGCACCCCCTGTTGGCCCGACAATAAGGCATCGTCGGGCGGGCCGCGCGGCACGGAATCCGTGGCGCAGGTGCGTCATGGCGACGGAATCAGGGGCGGAGTCAGGGTGTGGCTCGTTCGGTGGCGAGGCCGCGGAGGGTGGACGCATATGCCCCTGGTCGGGTGGCGACGATCGCCCGCCAGCGCGACGGTGTGAAGAGCGCAGCGCGGGGATAGTCCTCGAACATCCATCGTGCGAATTGTCGGCGGGTCCATTCGTTGGAGTCGACCGTCCGCAACGCGGCGCGCGCGCCCAACGGCCGGGCGAGCACCCGTGCGAGCAGCGCCGCGAAGCGAAGGTCTCGGCCGAGCGTGCGTTGCACAGAGCGGCGATAGCGCCCGCCGACGTCGCCGCCGCCGGCCACGGCACGGGCGGCGAGCATGCCGGTCTCGAGTGCCTGCGCGATGCCCTCGCCGGTCATCGGGTCGACCATCGACGCGGCGTCTCCCGCGAACAGCACACGGCCGGTCGCCAGGTCGCGAGGGTCATAGCGCGTCGGGATCGGCCACGCGCGCACCGGTTCGATCGGCTGCGCGTCGCCGAGCACATCTCGCAACGACGCCCGTTCCAACAACGCCGGCCAAAGTGCCTTGAGCTCAGCACCGCGGCGGCCCTGCGAGCGAAGCACGCCGTATCCGACGTTCGCCTGCCCGTTCGGGAGCGGGAACACCCACGCGTAGCCGGGCAGGAGGTCGCGCTCGAAGAACACCCACATCCGTTCGGTGTTGACAGCGCGGTGGTACTGGCGGACGGCGTGCCATTCGCCGAGCCGGCGCGGCTCGCCGGGCCGCACGATCCGGCGGACGGTCGACCAGTGGCCGTCGGCCGCGATGACACGCGGGGCCCGCACGTCACCGCCGGCAGTGTCGAGGACGACCTCGTCACCCACATGGGTGACATCCTCGACCGCGCTCTGTTCTCGAACCTCCGCACCCGCGCGGCGCGCCGCGTCGAGCAGCGCGCTGTCGAGCACGCACCGGCTGACCACGGCGGCGTAGTCGCCGCGGTGGGGGAGCGGGAGCTCGATGATCCGCCCGCTGGGGGATCGGAGCGACACCTCGGTGATCCTCTGGTAGCCGCGATCCCTCGCGCCGACGTCATCTCGGGCAAGGCCGAGGTGCTCGAGGAGTCGCAGTGCACCGGCCGTCAGGCCGTCACCGCAGGTCTTGTCGCGGGGGAAGTCGGCGCGGTCGAGCACAACGACCCGTAGGCCGGACCTGCGGGCCTCGATCGCTGCGGCGCAGCCGCTCGGTCCCGCGCCCACGACCGCGACATCGAAACCGGTCATCGGCCCGGACGCTACCGACCGGGCGGTGGACAGAGGTTCAGCGGAGCTCGCTGCGGCGGAAGATCACGCCTGCGATCAACACGATCGCCGCGATCCACACCGAGGCAACGGTCGCGGTCTGCGCGAGCGATGTGAAGTCGCCGCCGCCATCGTCGCGGACGAATGGATCGAAGGCGAACAGCGTGAGCGCCATGATCGGCATCCGCTGCTCGGCCCAACCGAAGGTGTTGACGAGCAGCGGCTCGACGATCGCGAGCATCACGAGGAACGCCACGATCGCGGCAACGGTTCGTCGCGCGATGCCGGTGATCCCGAAGCCGAACAACGCCCCGAGGGCACCGGCCGCAGCGAGCCGGCCCAGCTCGAGCGCGCGGTCGGCCAGCCATCCACCGTCGACGCCGTCGGTGATGCCACGCGCAGCGGCGACCGCCGCCATCTCGCCCGCGAGTATCACCAGCAACCCTGCGCAGACGGCCGCGCTCGCGACGGCGACGGCCGCCGCCTTGGTGACCCACACGCGTGTTCGGCGTGGCTCGTAGGCGAGCTGCGTCGACAAGGAGGCGGCACCGAACTCGGCGCCGAGCAACGTGCTGCCGAGCAGGACACCGATCACTGCCAGTGCCGTGCCGGTGCCGGCCATGGCGTCGCTGAGGTCGTCGACCAGGTCGATGCGCTGATCGACCCTGACCGGTTCGCCGCCCTCGATGACACAGACGTCCTTCGGTTCGCCCTCCGGGTTGAACTCGCACGAGCTGAACTGCGGGGTCGACTTGGTCTCGAACTGCGGCCGGAGCGTGAGCCACACCATCACGCCCGTGATCAACAGGAAGCCGAGGATCAGCACGATCTTGGTCGCCCGGCGCGACCAGCAGCGCCAGAGCTCCGCGACGAACAGGTTCATGACGGCGCTCCCGATGCCGCCGGGTCGGCGGTGAGCTCGAGGAACACTTCTTCGAGCGTTCGTTCGATCGGCGAGAGGTGAGCGAGGTAGATCGACGCGTCGGCAAGGGCCTTGGTCACCATCGACGCGTTCTCCGGCTCCACCTCCACGGCGAGACCGCCGGCGCCGTCGACGAACACGTCGAAGCCGGCGCCGGTGAGCACAGTGGCCGCGACGTGCTGCTCTCGTTCGTCGCCCGGGATGCCGACGCGGAACTTCGACTCGGCGCCCTGCAACAGCTCGTGCACCGTCGATGTGCGGACGGTGCGGCCGGCGGCGATCACCGTCACGCGGTCACAGATCTGTTGCACCTCGGAGAGGATGTGGCTCGACACGAACACCGTGCGGCCCTCTGCACCGAGACGCCGGAGCAACGTCCGCATTTCCAGGATGCCCTCGGGGTCGAGGCCGTTCGCCGGTTCGTCGAGGATCATCAGCTCAGGGTCCTTCAACAGCACCGCGGCCACGCCGAGGCGCTGCTTCATGCCGAGCGAATAGGTCGCGAACCGGCTGCCGGCGCGCTCGGCAAGACCGACCGTTTCGAGGACCTCACCGACTCGACGCGCCGGGAATCCCCGCGATCTTGCGAGCAGCTGCAGGTTGCGCCGGCCCGAGAAGTTGGGGAAGAAGCTCGGTTGCTCCACGAGCGCGCCGATGCGATCGATCACCTTCGGCAGCTGACCAGGAGCGGACGCCCCGAGCACCTTGATCTGCCCCGAGGAGGCCCGCAGGTGGCCGACGAGCGCGCGGATCGTGGTCGTCTTGCCCGCGCCGTTCGCGCCGAGGAATCCGTGGACGCCGCCTTCGGGCACCACGAGGTCGAGCCCCGCGACGGCCTGCACCGGCCCACGCCGGGACCGGTACGTCTTGGTCAGGCCCGTGATCTCGATCGCGTTGGTCATGGCGCGTCCACGTCTGCGTCCCCCGGGTCGTCGCCGCAGGCTAAGGCGCAGCGCGCCGCCGCACTGCACCCTCTCGCGCCGGCCGTTCCCGTCCTGTAACACGGACTGACACCGCAGCCGCGCCGATCGCAACGGGGGTCAGGCGACAACCCGGCCGCGCCCAACTCGGCGGCGCCGTTTCGACCTTTCTGGCAGGCAGCGGCAACAATCTCCCGCCGAATCGAACCGCCGACCCTGAATCCTGCGGCTCGCCCTTCCGAAGGAGCGCTCGTGAACGTCGTCGTCTGCGTGAAGCAGATCCCCGACCCGTCGGTACCGGGGCAGCTCGATGCCGACCACACCCTCGATCGCAGTGCGAAGCCCATTCTCGACGAATCAGACAGCTACGGCGTGGAGATGGCGTTGCAACTCGTCGACTCGAGCGGAGCCGGTGAGGTCACCCTGATCTCGCTCGCGCCGAACGGCGAGGTGAGCGGTTTGCGGACGGCGCTCGCGATGGGCGCCCACAAGGCGGTGCTGGTGAGCGACGAGGCGTGCGCGGGCACCGACGCGCTCGGCACGGCGAAGGTGCTCGCCAAGTGCGTCGAGCGTGTCGGCGACGCCGATCTGGTGCTTGCCGCGACCGAGTCGAGCGACGGGTACACCGGGACCGTTCCTGCGCAGATGGCCGAGCTGCTCGGCTGGCCCGCGCTCACCTTCGCCAAGAAGGTCGAGATCACCGACGGCAAGGTGAAGATCCAGCGCCAGACCGAGGCCGGCTATGACGTCGTGGAGGCGTCGTTGCCCGCCGTCGTGAGCGTGACCGCCGGCGTCGTCGAGCCTCGATACCCGAGCTTCAAGGGAATCATGGCGGCGAAGAACAAGCCCGTGGATCAGGTAACGGCCGCCGATCTCGGGCTCGGCGATCAGGTCGGGTGGAGCGGGGCGCGCCAGTCGATCACCAACGTGTCGCAGGCACCGGCGCGACAGGCCGGCGAGAAGTTCGAGGACGACGGGACGGGCGCGGAGAAGATCGTCGCCTTCCTCGAGAACCTCAAGGTCATCTGAGGAAGGGCGAGCTCGATCATGGTCTTCAACAAGGTGTGGGTGTTCGCCGAAGCCGCGGGCGAGAAGGTGACGAGCGCGACGCTCGAGTTGCTCACCAAGGCCCGCGAGGTCGGTGCCACCGTCGAGGCGATCTACGCCGGCAGCAGCGGCGATGCGATCGCGGCGCAGGTCGGCGAGTACGGGGCGAGCGCGCTGTTCGTCGTCGATCCGCAGGGCGGGCTCCCCGGACAGGTCGCGGCGGCGGCCATCGCGCAGCTTGCCGCGGAACACAACCCCGACGCGATCCTGTTCGCGCAGACCTACGACGGGCGCGATGCGATCGGCCGGCTCTCGGCGCGGCTCGATCGACCGGTGCTCACCAACGGGTTCACGCTCGAGGTCGACGGTGACACCTTGAAGTTCGGTACCGCGATCTTCGGCGGCACGACCCTCATCGACGTCGAGCTGTCGAGCGCCGCGCCGCACCTTGTTGCAATCCGCCCCAAGTCGTTCGCAGCGGAGCCGGCAGGTGGTGGGCCGGCCGCAGTCACGAGCGTCGCGCCGGCCGATGGCGGCCGCGCCGCGGAGGCACGGGTGCTCGAGGTCTTCGAGGAGGAGCAGACCGGTCCGAAGCTCGAGGAGGCGTCGATCGTCGTGTCGGGCGGGCGGGGCATCGGCACGGCCGAGAACTACAAGCCGCTCGTCGAGGAGCTCGCGAAGCTGTTGAAGGGTGCGTTCGGCGCGAGCCGCGCCATCGTCGACGCCGGCTGGGTACCGTACGCGCTCCAGGTCGGGCAGACGGGCAAGACCGTGAAGCCGAAGGTGTACGTCGCGCTCGGCATCTCCGGCGCGACACAGCACCTCGTCGGCATGAAGAACAGCGACAACATCATCGCGGTGAACAAGGACGGCGAGGCACCGATCTTCGGTGTCGCCGACCTCGGCATCGTGGGCGATGTCAACAAGGTCGTGCCCGCGCTGAAAGAGGCGATCAAGGCGAAGCTCGCCTGACCGTCCAGCGATCAATCGTCGAAGTCGATGATCACCGGCGCGTGATCGCTCGGCAGCGTGCCCTTCCGCGCGTTGCGGTCGACGACCGCCCATCGGATCCGTTCGGTGAGCGGCCGGCTTGTCAGTGCGAGGTCGATGCGCATGCCCCGATGCTGATGGAAGTCGCCCGCGCGGTAGTCCCAGTAGCTGAACAACCCGTCGACGTCGGCGTAGACCTCGCGGAAGGCATCGGCCAGGCCCCACGCGCAGAGCGCGTCGATCGCGGCGCGTTCCGGCTCTGTGACGTGCGTCGACCCCAGGAACGCCGAAGGGCTCCACACGTCGCGGTTGGTAGGCGCGACGTTGAAGTCACCGAGGATCGCGAGTGGATCGCTCGGCGCGTGATGTTTGGCGAGCCACTCGGCGAGGACCGCGAACCATTCGAGCTTTCGCACATAGTGGTCGGTGTCGAGAGCCCGCCCGTTCGGTGCATAGATCGAAGCGATGCGCATCCCCGCGCAGGTCGCCGTGACGAGCCGCGCGTCGCCGTCGTAGGGATCGACGAAACCATCTCCGAAACCCATCGTCGGATCCTCGAGCCCGACCCGCGACAAGATCGCGACACCGTTCCACTGTCCCTGCCCGTAGTGAACGGTGTCGTAGCCATACTCGCGAAACGTCAGCGCCGGAAACGACGTGTCGGACAACTTCGTCTCCTGGATACAGAGCACGTCGACGTCGGCGTAGTCGAGGAACTCCTCGACGCGGGGAAGACGCGCCTTCAGCGAGTTCACGTTCCAGGTCGCGATCCGCATGCGCCTGGATCGTAGGTCAGCGCTTCGCGCGCCGCCGCTGCCGGACGATCGCACCCGAGATGATCAACGCGAGCACCCCGACACCGACCGCGACGCCCGCACCGCCGCCGTCGTCACCCCCGCCGGTTGGACCGGTCGCGTCCGGACGCTCGTCGTCGGACGGATCAGGATCCGGGCGCTCGCGCTCGGTTTCGAGCTGGACCACCTGTTGGAACGTGGGTCGGTTCTGCCAGTCGATCGACGGCATCCCGGCGAGCAGCGTGCTGTACTCGATCTGATCGTCCTCGACGGTGCGCTGCCAGTCAGCGACCTCGGCCGACTGGAACTCCTCCTCCAGATCCGCGAGCGCCAGGTCGAGGGACGACCACAGCGCCGCGCCGCAGGAGCCGGAGCAGTAATCGAGAGCGAGGCCACCCTCGAGCGCGGCCACGACACCGCTCGACGACGCGCTCGGGTTGTCGATGCCGCCGACCGGCAGGCCGAGCGCGCCTCCGGGATCCCCGTCGTCCTCGAACACGGCTGCGATGACCCGCGGCCACCATGCGTCGATGAGCGCGGGCGCGACCGGATCGTCGTACTCGCCGTCGCCGTTCGCATCGCGGCGGAAGGCGCCGCTGTCGGCCCAGATCTCGAGGCGCTCACGGGCATCGAGCGCCCTGGTCTCGGTGCCCGCCGGTGGATCGCCCATTTGCTCGAGCAGGAGCGGGAGCACCTCGACACCGCGCAAGTCCTGCGCCGCGGCGTCGCGCATGATCCGCACGAGGTCGGCGCGCTGTACCGATGCTGCGGCGCCGACGTCCGCCGCGAGCCGCGCTTCGACCTTGCGGGACAGCAAGAGGCTGCGATGGATCGGTCCGTAGTCGAACTCGCCGTCGTTCGCGTCCCATCCCACCGCCGGGCGGTTGTTCCAGTTCACGAGATACCCAGACTCCGGGTTCACCGCGTGAGGCATCTCGGTGTAGGCGAGGAACTCACCCGACCAGTCGAACCCCTGGCCGGCGATCACCGGCATCGTCGGGTCGGCAGCGGCGTTGCGGACCGGACACCGGCACGAGTGCTGGTAGGCGATGTCGCGGTCGTCGACGTAGAACCAGTTGAACGTGTAGTCGATGCCCATCCCGGTCGCCTCCCGGAACGCATCGACGCCGCCGTCCATGTACTCCGGATCGTTGAGTCGCTTGAAGCCGACCGCGCTCGTGACCTCCCGCAGGTAGGTGCTGCGCTGCTCCACGATGGCGATCGGCGCGCCGTCGGTGGTCGTCCCGCGCCAGAGCAGCGGCCCGTACTCGCTTCGCTCGACGCGCCACGCGAAGTTGCGCGCTTCGGACGCGAGCGGCGTCGACGGCGCGTCGATCGCGTGATCCCACGTTTCGATCTCGACGCACGTGCCGTCGTGCTCATAGCCGGTCGACTCGGTCGTCGCGCCGCCGCCGCCGGGGTCGCACAGCTCGAGCACGACCTGGTCGACGTTGTCGGCGCCCGACGACGTCGCCGACCATGCGTACCGATTGCCGCGGCCGAGCAACACGTAGAAGTCGACGCCGAGGAACCCGACGCCGCGCGCATCGATCCCTGGGCCGTGCACGTCCTTCTCGGTGAGCAGCTCGGGCGCGGAGTACCCGATCTGTGGACCGAACACCGCGATCGGCCGGCCCTCTGCCGTGCGGTCGCCCGCGACGAGGATCGCATTCGACAGATCGATGCCGTCGCGCTGCGCACGTGCGACGGTGCCGAGGAATCGCATCGTTGGATCCCAGCGGCCGTCCGCCTCCAGGAGAGCACCCGATCCGCCGAGACCGGCGCCGAGATCCTCGGTCGGCGGCGACGCCTCGCTGATGGGTTCGAGACTCGTGCAGTCGATCGATGGGTTCGCGGCTGGGTCGGGCGCGTCCGGCCGGACGAGCGGGTATGGGGTGTCGGTGCTTTCGGAGGTCGTCGGTGATTCCTGGTACGCCGCGAAGTGGAGGTCGTCGAAGGTTTGATGCGCACGTTGGTCGTCGCCATCGAGGTTCTGCGTCAGCCGCTGCAGACCGCAGGCGTTCTGCACTTCCCGACCTCCGCCGCGCCCGAAGATGCCCCCGACGAGCGCGGCGATCGCGACCGCGTCCTCGGCCTTCCATTCGTCCGGGTTGACGCCCAGCAGCACGTACTCGACCGGGAGCCGCTCGTCGTCGCCGGCGATCTCGTCGATGAACTCGTTGACCCCGTCGGCGTAGGCCTCCACATCGGCAACGATCGCGGCGCCTTCCGTGCCCGACGCGGCGAGGGCGTCGACCTGCGCGGTCAGGTCGGCCTCCTGGTACGGCGACGAGCCGATGACACCCTTGTCCTGGCCCGCGAACCCTTCGTCGTATCCGATCAGCTCGGCGAGCCGCCCGCGACCGACGTGGCGCAGCACGTCCATGAAGAACAAGCGGTCTTCGGCCGTCGTGTATCCCTCGGCGAAGAGCGTCGCGTAGCGCGTACGGCCGTAGATGTGCGGTACTCCGAAGCTCTTGTCGCGGATGACGGTCGCGTCGTCGTGAGGGTGATACACGCGGCCGATGTCGTCGGGTTGGACCCCGAACGATCCGTCCTTGAAGTACTCGCCGAGCCGTTCGTCGGTGAGCTCGTCCGACTGCACGAGCGCGTCGTACATCCGCAGTTGGTCTTCGTAGTGCGCGGGGAACTCACCCGTGCCCTTGAGGGCCTCGTCGACCTGCCCGAGCTGCTCGACCGTCAACCCGGCGTTCTGGCCGGGCGGCAAGATGTTGAGGAAGCCACCGCCGTCGCCGAAGCCTCGGTATCGACCGTCGGCTTCGAGGTCGTTGCCAGGCGCGGTCGTCGACGTCGAGCCCTCGGTCTGGCCGAAGACCGCCACGGGTCCGCCTGTCAGTGTGGCGACCACCGCGACCGACGCCGCGGCGAGCGCGCGCACCGTCCAAGGCCGTGTCCGCACCAACCACCCCCCAAACTCCGCGCGCGGCGGGCGCACCCTATCCCCGGTACCCGGGGTTCGCGACCGCGAGGGCATCGGCCGCGGTCGCTCGGAGCGCCTCCAGTACCTCTGCGCGCCGTGCGTCGAGCTCGCCGCCGCGGATCGCGGCCGCGAGCGCTCTGCGAAGGTCATCAAGGGTGCCGTCTTCGCCGACGAGCGCGGCGAGCCGCGCGCGCTCCGCGGCGGCGTGTGCAGGACCGAGCGTGAGCTCGCGCTCCACGATCGCGAGCACGTTCGCCGCGACGCGCGTGTGGAACGCGATTCGTCCCTCGACAGCGTCGATCACCTCTCGTTCGAGGAACTCACGAACTGCGTCGAGCAGCTCGACCGCAGTTGGTCGTTCGGCCATTACCAACCTCCGTCGAGCAGGGTCAGAAGATCCCATTCGTTCTCGACCACGCGACGTCCGATCGCGGCGAGCTCGACGGATCGTACGAGGCCGTTGAGATGGGTGAAGGCCTGCACGAGGCACATGACACCCCACTTCAGCGTCGCCAGCGCGATCCAGAACCGGAGGGTCTCGAGATCCGGCCGTTCGCCGCCGGCGACCTCGTAGGCGTCGAGCAGCTCGTCGACGTCGCCGAAACCGCCGACGACACGATCGACGCCGAACCGCCAGGCGCGCGCGCACAGCCACCCGAGGTCTTCGATGGGATCACCGAGGTGCGCGAGCTCCCAATCGAGCACGGCGCGGATGCCTTCGGCCGCGACAATGAAGTTGCCGTTCCGGAAGTCACCATGCACCAGCACCGGATGCTCGGGTCCGGCCGGGATCCGCTCTCGCATCCACCGCAGACCCAGCTCGAACGCAGGGTGCGGCTCGCCGAACGTGTCGAGGATCTCGGTCCACTGGTCGAGTTGCGTGCCGGCATCCTGGATCGCGAGCTCCGGCACGCGTGCGAGCGGCACGGCGTGCACGCTGGCCGCGATCGTGCCGCACTGCCGAGCGAGCTTCGGTCGTGTCGTCGCGAACGCTTCGTCGCGCAGGATCTTGCGCGGGATCGTTTCGCCGTCGACGCGCTCCATCACGAATCCACGGCCGAGGCCATCCTCGGGTTCGAGCAACGCGAGCACGCGAGGCACTGGCACGCCGGCGTCGTGCGCGGCTGCGAGCAATTGGTACTCGGTCGCGCGGTCGGTATGGCCGGCGAACGAACCCGGATCGCGACGCAGCACGAGGTGGTGCACGGTGCCGTCGTCCGTGGTGGTGTCGAACAACCATGTCTCGCGCGAAGCGCCGCCAGAAACGCGGCGAACGTGGTCGATCGATCGGAGTCGACCGAGTGTGCGGGTCGTCGCTCGGCGCAGGCCAAGTTCGTCGAGCGTCACGCAACGGAGCCTCGCACACGCGCGATGGGTCCGACGCAATCGCCGTTCGCGATCGGTAGCGTCGGCTGCGATGTCGGTCGTTCGCCGTACGCGCGTGATGCTCCAGGAGTTCGTCGCGGAGGAAACAGCCTCGGGGGTCGTGCTGGTCGGAGCGCTGGCGACCGGGCTCCTGTGGGCGAACGCGGCCCGCGGGTCGTACCGGGACGTCTGGCACCGCGCTCTCGGCGTCGAGGTCGGCATCGTTCGTATCGATCTCACGCTCGGCGGTTGGGTCACCCACGGCCTCATGACCTTGTTCTTCTTCGCCGTCGGCTTGGAGCTGAAACGCGAGCTCACGCGGGGGGAGCTGCGCGAACCGCGCGCGGCTGCGCTGCCGATGCTCGCGGCGGTGGGTGGCGTCATCGTTCCCGCGCTGACGTACGTGGCGTTGATGGCGGGTGATCCATCGGTCGATGCGTGGGGTGTGCCCACAGCCACGGATCTCGCGCTCGTGCTGGGTGTGCTGGCATTGCTGGGCTCGCGTGCACCGACGGGGCTGAAGGTCTTCATGCTGACGCTCGCGATCACCGACGACCTCATCGGGATCGTGCTGATCGCGCTGTTCTATTCGCACGACTTGTCGCTGGGATATCTCGTGAGCGCGGTCGTCGCGGTCGCCGTGATCGCCGCGATGCGGCCATTCGTTGCCCACGTTGCCGTCTACGGGGTCGTCGGGGTCGTGCTCTGGTATCTGGTGCTGCGCTCGGGTGTCGAGGCGCCGATCGCGGGCGCGGTGCTCGGCGCGCTCGTCCCGGCGCGGCTCGTGCGCGGGCGCGATCTGCTCGAAGGGCTCGAGCGAGCCTTCGTTCCGTTGAGCGCGTTCTTCGCGATCCCGCTGTTCGCGCTCGCGAACGTCGACCTCGATCTCTCGCCCACGGCTCTCGGCGACGCGTTGAGCTCGCGTGTGGCATGGGCCGTTGTCGTCGCCCGGGTCGCCGGCAAGGTGGTCGGTATCTCCGTGGTCGGGCTGCTGGTGTTGCACGTCGGGTGGGGCCATCTTCCTGCAGGTCTGGGCCGCCGCCATCTGGTCGCGGGTGCTGCGCTGTCGGGGGTCGGCTTCGCGGTTGCGTTCTTCATCGCCGAGGCCGCGCTCGCCGGCACCGGTGCAGCGCTGGAGCATGCGCGCCTGGGCGTGCTTCTCGCCGCGATCATCGCGGCGGCCGTCGCGTCGGCGATCCTCACACTTTCTCCACATCGCCGACGCGAGGCCGCCGAGCGCGGTCCGTAGCCTGCAATGTCGTGCCGGTGCGGACCATCGTGGTCGTCGAGGACGAAGCGCCCATCGCCGACGCCCTCGCAGCACGGTTGCGGAGCGAAGGCCACCGCGTCGAGGTCGCGCACGACGGTCCGTCGGGGGTGGCGCTCATCGAGCGAGTGCGGCCCGATCTCGTGGTCCTCGACATCATGCTGCCGGGGTTCGACGGGCTCGAGGTCTGCCGCCGAATCCAACGAGACCGGTGGGTGCCGGTGCTGATGCTCACCGCGCGCGATTCGGAGGCCGACCTGGTCATCGGGCTCGGCGTCGGCGCGGATGACTACCTCACGAAGCCGTTCTCTGCGCGCGAGCTCGCCGCGAGGGTCAACGCCTTGCTCCGCCGCGCGGAGCGTTCGAGCGGCGACCCCGGCGACGGTCCCGTGTCGATCGGCGCGATCGAGCTCCATCCCGGCAGCCGGCGCGTGCAGAAGGACGGCGACGCGGTGCACCTCACCCCGACCGAGTTCGACCTCTTGCATTACCTCGCGGTGCGCCCGTCGCGGGTCGCCACGCGGGAGGAGTTGCTGGAGCAGGTCTGGGGCTACGACATCCCCTCGGGCGGTCGCACGGTCGATTCGCACGTCCGGTCGATCCGGCGGAAGCTCGGTGCGGAGATCGTGCGTACGGTGCACGGCGTCGGGTATGCGGTGGAGATCCCGACATGAACGCGCCGCACACGCCGCTGGAGCGAGTGTCGTCGCTGAAGCTGAAGCTCAGCATCGTGATCGGCGTCGCGGTGGGCGTGACGGTGCTCGTGTTCTGGGCGGGCGTGAAGCTCGGCGCCTGGCCAGGAGTCTCGGGCATCCTCGCCGGGCTCGTCGCGCTCGCCGTCGTGTTCTGGTTGTCGCGGGGGCTCACGCGACCTGTTCGCGCGATGGCCGCCGCGACGGGAGCGATCGCCCGCGGCGACCTGTCGGTACGGGTCGCGGTCGGTGATCGCCGCGACGAGATCGGTCAGCTGGCACGGACCTTCAATCACATGGCCGGCGAGCTCGAGCAGACCGACCGGCTGCGGCGCGATCTCGTGGCGAACGTGAGCCACGAGCTGCGGACTCCGATCACGGCGTTGCAGGTGCACCTCGAGAACCTGGTCGACGGGGTCGAGGCCGCTGATCCGGAGACGCTGCGCACGATGCTCGGTCAGGCGATCAGGCTCGGCCGGCTCGTCGAGCAGCTTCTCGATCTGTCGCGCCTCGAAGCTGGCGCAGTGCCGCTCGAGGTGCGACCGTACGACGTCGAGACCATGCTGGCGGGCGCGGTGCGCGAGTCACGGCTGCAGCGACCGAATGCCCGTGTCGACGTGGCGGTCGACCCCAAGGGATTGCGCGGCGTCGGCGACGCCGAGCGGTTGCACCAGGTGGTCGCCAACCTCGTCGAGAACGCGCTGCGCTATTCGCCGAACGACGGCCGGGTCGAGGTGCAGGCCCATCGCGATCGCGGCGGTGTGGTCCTCGAGGTGCTCGACGAGGGTCCCGGGATCGCACCGGGAGAAGCCGAGCGGGTCTTCGAACGCTTCTACCGCGCCGACTCCGCCCGTTCGTCGCAGCACGGTGGTGCTGGGCTCGGCCTCGCGATCGCGCGTTGGGTGGTGGACCTGCACGGGGGGCTGATCCGGGCCGAGCCGCGTACCCCGCACGGCTGCCGTATGGTCGTCGTGCTCCCGGATGAGGTGCCCGACCGGCCGGTGATTCCGGTATGAGCGGCTGGGAGCTCGCGGGCCGCGAGGTCACGATCGAACCCTCGGAAGCCGTTCTCGAGCTCCAGGTCGACCGTCCCGCCGATCGGCGCGTCGTCGTTGCCGTCGTCGTCATCGGTGTTGCGGGCGACGTCGCCATCCGGTCGGGTTTCGTCACCGCCGGCGGCGCGGTTGCCGGCGCGGCGGCCAGCGCCGCGCTCCTGGCGTCCGGACGGATCGTGCGCCCACAGGCACAGCTGCTGATCGGCGTCGCACCCGCGTTCACGGTGTGGTTGGCGCTGCGTGCGAGCCCATGGCTCGTGCCCCTCGATGTCATCGCCGCGCTAGCGGTGTTCGCACTTGGCGTCACGCTGGCGCGGTCCGGCAGCCTGTTCGATCTCGCGCCGCGCAATCTGGCAGACCGCGGACTCCATTCGCTCGCGCACGCCGGGCTCGCGCCGTTGTTCGTCGCCGCGCCGCTTCGGGGCCGGCGCAGCGGCGCGGTCGCACGCGGCATTCTCGTGGCAGCGCCGCTCGTTGTCGTGATCGCCGCGCTCCTCGCGTCCGCCGACGCGGTCTTTGCCAGCCTCCTGGGAACGGACTCGCTCGACGGCGGAGACGTGATCGTCCACATCATCCTCTTCACCATCGCGGCGTGGGCCGGAGCTGCGATGCTCCGGATCACCTCAGCGCCTGAGCCGGCGCCGCTGGATGCGCCGCGCCGATGGTTCGGGCACATCGAGGCGATGGTCGTACTGATCGCGATCGCGACGGTGCTCGGCGTCTTCGCGGTCGTGCAGGCGTTCAACCTGTTCAGCGCGTCGGAGCGGATCCTCGAGACCCGCGGACTGACCTACGCAGAGTACGCGCGAACCGGCTTCTTCCAGTTGCTCTGGGTGGCGGGCATCGTGATGAGCGTGCTGCTCGGCCTCCGCGCCGTGACTCGCATCGACTCAGCAGTGTCTCGACGAGCGTTTGTGGTCGCGGCGGACGTCGTGCTGCTCCTCACGTTGGTCGTCGTCGCGGTGTCGATCGTCCGGCTCGGGCTCTATCAACGTGAGTTCGGGTTGACGATGCTGCGGCTGTACTCGACCGTCGCCGCCTACGAGATCGGCATGCTTGTGGTGCTGGTCGGGCTCGCGATCGCCGGAGTCGGTGCGCGCCGGGTGTGGCTCCCCGGTGCGACGATCGTCACGGTGCTCGTGACCATCCTCGGCGTGAACATGCTGAACCCCGAGGCGTTCGTCGCGCGCGTGAACCTCGAACGCGGCGCCGCGCTGGTCGACGTCGACGGCGCATACCTCACCGATCTGAGCGACGACGCCGTTCCCGAGATCGTCGCGCACCTCGACCAGCTCGACGCCGCGAATCGTCAGATCGTCGTGGCGCAGCTCTGCGACCGTGATGCTGACCGCGGCGGTCGCGGCTGGGCATCGGTCACTCGATCTCAAGCTCGAGCGCTTGCCGCGCTCGAGTCCGTGTGCTGAAAGGAACCCCGATGCTGCTCTCTTCCATCGACGACGCCCTCCGTCGGATCCGTCGCGGCGAGATGGTGCTCGTCATCGACGACGAAGACCGAGAGAACGAGGGCGACCTCACGATGGCGGCAGAGTGGGTGACACCCGACGCGGTCAATTTCATGTTGCGATGGGCGCGCGGGCTCGTGTGCATGCCGTGCGAAGGTGACCTTCTCGACGCCCTGAAGATCGGGCCGATGGTTGCCGCGGATGTCGCGACGAGCGACACCGCGTTCTGTGTGACGATCGACCACGTTCGCGCCGGTTCGGGCATCGGCGCCGGCGATCGGGCGCTGACGATCCGGCGCGTGCTCGACCCGCGCAGCACGCCCTCCGATTTCGTGCGTCCAGGGCATGTCTTCCCACTGCGCGCCAAGACCGGCGGCGTGCTCGAACGGCGAGGCCACACCGAGGCGGCCGTCGACCTCGCTCGCCTGGCCGGGCTGCCGCCGGTGGCGGTCATCTGCGAGGTGCTGCACGACGACGGATCACCGGCGCGATTGCCGTACCTCGAGCTGTTCTCACAGGAGCACCGGATCGCGGTGATCTCGGTGGAGCAGCTCGCCGCGTACCGCGAGGAGCACGAGGTCGTAGCCGAACGCGTTCCCGGGCTCCTCCTGTAGCTCAATCGCCGGCGCCGACCGGTTGACCGTCGACGATCTGATCGAGGTACTCCGAAAGCCCGTAGCCCGGATGGTCGACGGCGTCGCAGTGCCACTCGGTCAGACCTTCCGAGATCCGTGTGACGAGCTGGTCGCCGTCCGGCGACGTTCGGCGGTTCCGCAACGGGATGAGGTTCAGCACCGACCCCGAGATCTCGTAGGTGGCGTCCCGCGTGGACGCCCGCGCCGTGACGCGTCGGTGGTATCGGTCGTCGCCGCTCCATTCGGTGTCGATCGTCGCGTCGCGGATGTGCTCGTACGCGCCGTCGCGTAACACCATGCCGCCGATCCGTTGCGCGCCGTCGCGACCGGTGATGACGCTCACGACGAAGCCGAAGTCGGGCCCGAAGTTGGCAGTGAGCCACCGGTAGTACCACGGGGCTTGCCAGTAGCGAGGCCCCCAGGAGTGGTCGCGGAGGCCGAAGCCGTGCACCTCCCATTCATCATCATCGACCCGGATGCGACCCGCCACGGCCATGTGTTGCTCGTAGTGGCCGCGCGCGAACCCGCCGCTGTGGTCTTCGGTCAGCGCAGAGCCGTCGTCGTTCACGGGCTCGCCGCCGTACATCGGCGACGTGGCGCGGTGTGTCCACTCGACGTCGCACTCTCCCCACGGGTTTGTCGAGAACGCCGTCCGCGGGTCGGCCATCTGCAACGGCTCGTCGAGCAGGCAGATCTTGCCGCTGTAGGTCGTGCGGAGTTCGACAAACGGGTCGACGACCTCGAAGCGCGTCCCTCCCGCGTCGAACGCATCGTTGCTCTCGATCTCCGGGCGCTTGAACACGAAGCCGACGCGACCGTCGGGAAGGTAGAGGCAGGTCGTGAGCTCCGCGTAGCCCTCGTTCGCGCGGTTGCCGAGGCGGAGGAAGCCGCCGACCTGTTCGCTCGGGTCGTAGCAGTTGAAGTACATCGACTCGTTGAAGTTCGACACGGTCTCCAACGTGTGCATGTACTCGTCTTGTGGATCGAGCCTGATCTTGACCATCTCGTTCCCTTTGTGGGTCGTTCCTTTGTGGGCGCGTTCCTTTGCGGTGGGCTGGCAGCGTGCAAGGATGCCCGGCCATGACGGCGACCAGCCAGCCCGACCTTTGTGAGGTGGCCTCGGGCTTGTTCTTTCCCGAAGGGCCGGTGTGGGCCCCCGACGGCACGCTGTACGTCACCGAGCTCGGCGGTGCCTGCGTGACCCGGATCGCACCCGACGGCACCAGGTCGCAACTTTCCGACAACGGCGGCTCGCCGAACGGCCTCGCGTTCGGTCCCGGCGCCGCGCTGTGGTGTTGCAACAGCGGGGGATGGGAGTTCCGCGACGTGATGGGACTCCGGATCCCCTCGACGGACCTGCCCGAGAGCCACACCGGCGGACGGCTCGAACGCATCGACCCCGCGAACGGCGCGGTCGAGGTGATCTGCGCGGAGGTCGACGGGCATTCGCTGATCGGGCCGAACGACTTGGTGGTCGACGCGCACGGTGGGATCTGGTTCACCGATCACGGCAGAAACGCGGGCCGCATCCACCACAACGGCGGCGTGTACTACCGCGGCGCGGACGGGACGGTCACCGAGGTCGTCTCTCCGCTCAACTCGCCGAACGGCATCGGTCTGTCGCCTGCGGGCGACAAGCTCTACGTGGCAGAGACCCACACGGGCCGCGTCTACTGGTGGGATGTCGTCGCGCCAGGGAAGTTGTCGTTCGCGAACCCGCTCGGTGGTTCGGGTGGCGCACTGCTCCACGGTTTCGGCGGCGGCCAGCTGCTCGACTCACTCGCCGTCGACGCCGAAGGCAACGTCGTGGTCGCGACGCTCGTCACCGGCGCGCTGTCGGTGATCGCGCCCGACGGGACACTCCTCGAGCAGATTCTCCTCGGCGATCCGATGGTCACGAACGTGTGCTTCGGTGGTCCGGGATTGCGCACAGCGTTCGCGACCTGCTCGGGGACGGGCCGCGTCGTTGCGTTCGACTACGCGCGCGGTGGGCTCGCGTTGCACGCGTGAGGAGCAGCGAGTGCGGTTCGAGAACAGCGACGAGTTGAAGGGCGCTGAGTTCGTCAACGTCGATCTCTCGGGCTCCACGTTTCGCAACGTCAATCTCACCGGCGCGCGATTTGCCGAGGCGATGCTCGTGAACGCCCGCCTCTCCGGCCTGATTCACGGTCTTGTCATCAACGATGTTGAGGTCGCACCGCTGATCACGGCAGAGATGGCACGCCGGTACCCCGAGATGGCGCGGCTCGAGCCACCCGACGCGGAGGGGGTGCGCATCGCATGGTCGGTGATCGAGGAACTCTGGCGTGCGACGAAGGACCGCGTCGCCGCGCTGCCGGAACCGATGCTGCACGAGCGCGTCGACGGCGAATGGTCGCTGCTCGAGACGCTGCGTCATCTGATCTTCGTGACCGACGGCTGGATCAGCGGTACCGTGCTCGGTCGGGCCGGCCAATTCCATCGCCATGGTGTGTTGCCGAGCTTTCTCACCGACCCTGAGCCGTTCGGCATCGACGTCGACGCCGATCCTCCAGCTGTGGAGGTCATCACGGTGCGTGAGGAGCGCATGGACATCGTCCGCGCTCTCGTCGCCGAGGTCGACGACGACGCGCTCCATCGCAAATGCGGCGACCACACGATGCTCGCGTGCCTGTGGACACTCTTCGACGAAGAATGGCACCACAACTGGTTCGCGAACCGCGACCTCGACGTCCTCACCGCGCGCTGATCGAGATTCGGTCACGTTCGTGGCGCATCGATTGTGTACACAACTCCGTGACCCTCAATGCGATTCGCATGTTCCGGTCGCATGCCGAGCGATTCCAGGCCCCGAATCGACGCCGCGTTGTCGGGATCAGCCCGGGCCCACACGCGGTCGACAAGGCGATCCGTGAAGGCATGCTCGATCAGCGCGCGGCATGCCTCGCGTCCGAAACCGCGCTGCCAGTGCGCAGGATCGAGGAGGCAGGCGAGCTCGCCTCCGGGGGGTGCACGGTCGACACCGAGGAAGACCGAGCCGATGACGACACCGTCGAGCTCGATCACAAACGCGAGCGAGTCACCGCGCTCGCCCAGATTGTTCTCGACGAACTCCTCGACGTCGGGGTGGTCGGCCGAGAGATACCTCCGATAATCGTCGGAGACCGCGAAGCGCCGGAACTCGTGTACATCGTCGGGACGGAATCGTCGCAATCGCAAGCGCGGCGTGGAGATCTCGTCCACGGCTCCGAGGCTACGCACGCCATCACCTCGTCAGACGGGCACCTCGTCAGACGGGCACCTCGTCAGACCGGCCCCATGACGTGCGATGAGTTGACGGTGACCTCGTAGCCGTCGGGATCGCGCAGGACGAACGAATCGTGGATGTCACCGCGCTCGATCGACGAGACGTCGAGTCCTGCAGCGGTCCAGTCGGCATGGGTCGCGTCGAGGTCCTCGACCATGAGATCGAACGGCGCGGCACCGGCCGTGGGGGAACCGGCCAGCAGCACGAGGTGAGTTCCGCCCCGCAGTTCGAGCACGGTGACCTTCTCGTTGCTCCCGACCTCGCGCATCCCGAGGGACATCCAGAACGAGGACGCTGCACCCAGGTCGCTCACGGTGAGTGCTGCATGGCCGATCCAGATCGGCGGGCGTTGGTCGTCCATCGGGCCTCGATCCTTGCACGTGCCCGTTTTGGTGCGCACAGGTGCCCGAATCGGCCACGTCAGACCGTCAGAACGCGAAAGGGCTCGCGCTTGCAATCTCGGGCGAGTGTGCGAACATGTGTTCGTGTCCGAGGGTGCGACGATCATGCATGCCGACCTCGACGCGTTCTACGCCTCGGTCGAGCAGCGCGACGACCCCAGCCTGCGCGGACGCCCCGTCATCGTCGGAACCGGTGTCGTGCTCGCCGCGAGCTACGAGGCAAAGGCCTACGGCGTCAAGACGGCGATGGGCGGCGCCCAGGCACGGCGGGTCTGTCCGAAGGCGGTGGTGGTCGAGCCACGAATCGCGGCCTATTCCGAGGCGAGCCGCGCGGTGTTCGACGTGTTCCGGGACACGACGCCCCTTGTCGAGGGACTGTCGATCGACGAGGCCTTCCTCGATGTCGGCGGGCTGTGGAGGGTGTCGGGCACACCGACCGAGATCGCGCGACGGCTGCGGCGCGACGTGCTCGAACACGTCGGACTGCCGATCACGGTCGGCGTGGCGCGGACGAAATTCCTCGCCAAGGTCGCGAGTGCTGTCGCCAAGCCCGACGGTCTCCTCGTGGTGCAGCCCGATGAAGAGCTCGCGTTCTTGCACCCGCTGCCGGTCGAACGGCTCTGGGGTGTCGGGCCGGTGACATCGCTCAAGCTGCGTGACAGAGGCATCACGAGCGTCGGCGAGGTCGCCCAGCTCGCCGAGGTCGCCCTGATCTCCATGCTCGGCCTGGCCGCCGGGCGCCATCTGCACGCGCTTGCGCACAACCGCGATCCGCGGCCGGTGCACATCGGCCGGCGCCGGCGCTCGATCGGCTCCCAGCGTGCGCTCGGGCGCGCGCCCAGGTCGCCTGAAGACATCGACGCGGCCGTCGTCGGGCTCGTCGACCGCATCGGCCGGCGAATGCGCACGGCGGGCCGGGTCGGTCGCACCGTGGTGTTGCGCCTTCGCTTCGACGACTTCACACGCGCGACCCGCTCGCACACGTTGGAGCAGCCGACGGCGCGGACCCAGACGATCATGAGCGCGGCCCGAGGACTCCTGGCGACGGTCATGCCCGTGATCGCGCAGCGCGGCATCACGCTCGTGGGCATCGCCGTCGCCAATCTCGATGACGACGATGCCGTGCAGCTGTCGTTGCCGCTCGATCGTTACAGCAACGGCGCGCTCGACAACGCAGTCGACGGCGTGCGAGACCGGTTCGGATCGGCAGCGGTGACGCGCGGCGTGCTGCTCGGTCGCGACGAGGGCATCTCGGTCCCGCTTCTTCCCGACTGAGACAGCCCAGTCGGCGCGATCAGGCAGTCAGAACAGCCCGTTGTCGTGTTTCGCCGACTCGGGAACGACCTGGAGCACGTCCCAGTGTTCGACGATCCTGCCGTCATCGTCGAACCGGAAGATGTCGATGCCGGCGTAGTCCTTGTCGCCCGGCCACGTCTGGTGGCAGTGCAGGACCACGAGGTCCGCTTCCGCGACCGCCCGTTTGAACTCGACGCGCTTGCCCGGATATTCGATCGCCATTCGCTCGAAGTACTCGGTGAAGGCGTCCTTGCCGTCGGCGACGTCCGGGTTGTGTTGCGTGTAGCTCGCGCCCGCGTAACGTTCCACCGCCTCGCGCGGCCGGCATTGATTGAACATCAGGTCGTAGAACGCTTGCGCGTTCGCCTTGTTCCGGTCCGTCTGGAAAGCGTGTTCGTAGTAGCGCAGCTCGATGAGGTGGCGGTTCGGGTCGGTGAGGTACAGCGCCTTGCCAGAGCCACGGGCGCCGTCTTCGTCACGCGGTCCGTTGCCGTTCGCAGCATCCTCGAACGAGTCACCGAACGCGAGGCCGCGGTCTCGGACTCTGGCGAAGGCCGCCTCGAACTCGTGGTGCGGCATCGCGAACGCCAGATGCCAGTTGCCCTTGGTGCCCCATGGCGCGAGCTGCAGCGTGAACTCTGGCGTGACCCGTACGACCGAGAACGGTGGTCGCGACCCCTCGTCGGTCAAGCCCAGGACGCCGCAGTAGAACTCGATGCTCTCGGCCGCATCGTTCACCGGGAGGATCATGTGATCGAGTTGGATGCCCACGAGGGCAGCTTGGCCCGCCCGTGACCATCGATCAACAACGCCTGCATCGAACCCGTCAGAACATTGTGCAGTCGGCGACGCGATTCGGGAGCCCGCTGCTCAAAGGTCGTAGGGTCCCGGCTTCGAATTCGCGCGGAGGTAGTGACGTGGCCGGGCCGCTGTCGGGAATCAGGATCGTGGAATTGGCCGGGATCGGTCCCGGGCCGTTCTCGGGGATGTTGCTCTCCGATCTCGGTGCCGACATCATCCGGGTCGACCGCGCAAACCAGGTGAACCCGGTCAACTTCGACAAGCCGAACCTCGAGCCGATGTACCGCGGTCGCCGCTCGATCGGCGCCGATCTCAAGAACCCCGACGGTGTCGAGACGGTGCTCCGCCTCATCGAGCGAGCCGACGCGTTGATCGAGGGCTTCCGGCCGGGTGTCACCGAGCGGCTCGGCCTCGGGCCAGACGTCTGCCTCGGTCGCAACCCTCGCCTCGTCTACGGCCGGATGACCGGCTGGGGACAGGAAGGGCCGATGGCGCAGGCGGCCGGCCACGACATCAACTACATCGCCCTGGCGGGCGCGCTCGCGCACTTCGGGCGGGCCGGCGGGAAGCCCACGCCTCCGATCAATCTCGTCGGCGACTTCGGCGGTGGCGGCATGTTCATGGCGCTGGGCATTGTGTCGGGCATCCTCGAGGCGCGCAGCTCCGGCAAGGGTCAGGTGATCGACGTCGCGATGGTCGACGGCGCGGCCGTGCTCATGACGATGATGTGGGGCCTGCGCAAGATCGGATTCTGGGACGAGGCACTCGGCAACAATGTGCTCGATACGGGCGCACCGTTCTACGACACCTACGAGACCTCCGACGGCAAGTTCATCTCGCTCGGGTCTCTCGAACCGCAGTTCTATGCCGAGCTCATCGATCGTCTCGGGCTCGTCGACGAGGGGTTGCCGGTGCAGATGGACCGCGCAGGGTGGGACGCGCTGCGTACGAGGTTCACCGCGCTGTTCAAGACCAGGACCCGCGACGAGTGGGACGCGGTGCTCAAGGGCTCCGACGCGTGCTACGCGCCGGTCCTGACGATGAGCGAGGCGCTGCACGACGAACATCTCCAGGCGCGAGGCACCTTCATCGATCGCGTCGGGGTGCCGCAGCCCGCACCCGCCCCGCGCTATTCGCGCACGGTGGCCGAGGTCGAGCGAGACGCGCCCTGGCCGGGGCAGCACACCGACGAGGCGCTCGTCGACTGGGGCTTCGCGCCGGCCGAGATCACGAAGCTGCGTGCGAAGGGCGCGCTCGGATGACGTGCTCGACCCGATCCAGTCGTTCGTCGAGCGTCGCCTCGTCGTCCGCCAGCACGGTCACGTGCCCGACCTTGCGTTCGGCGCGGGGCGATTTGTCGTAGTCGTGAAGGTGGGCGCCTGCGATGCCCAGGATCGCTTCGCGGTCGGGCAGGGCGCCGATGCAGTTGACCATCGCGTTCGGCATGACCAGCGTCGGCGCGCCGAGCGGCAGCCCGAGAATCGCGCGGAGATGGTTCTCGAACTGGCTCGTCACCGCGCCCTCGATCGTCCAATGACCGGAGTTGTGCACGCGCGGCGCCAGCTCGTTCACGACCAGAGAGCCATCGCCGGTCTCGAAGAGCTCCACGCAGAGAACGCCGACGTGGTCGAGCGCCTCGAGCAGCCGACGCGCAATCGCAGCGGCCGCCGCCTGCGACGACCGGCCGACGGTGGGTACCCGCGAGACGCGCAGGATGCCGCCCTCGTGAATGTTCGCGGCGACCGGATAGACCGCGACCTCGCCATCGCGGCCGCGACAGGCGAGGACCGACAGCTCGCGCGTGAACGCCACTCGCGCTTCGAGCACGAGGTGCCCGAGTGGCCCGAGCGCGTCCCACGCCGCGTCGGCGTCGCCGGGCGCGTCGAGCCGGAACTGCCCCTTGCCGTCATACCCGCCTGAGCGGGTCTTCAGGATCGCCGGGGTGCCGATCGTGCCGAGGGCGCTGTGCAGCGCGGCCCGATCATCGACCGCGGCGAACGGCGCCGTCGCGATGCCGAGATCGCCACACAGGCGCTTCTCCGCGACACGATCCTGGCTGACGGCGAGAGAACGCGCGGAGGGGAACAGCGGCAGCCGGTCGGCGAGGTACCGCGCGCCGTCGGCAGGCACACCCTCCCACTCGTAGGTGACGACGTGCGCGCCCTCGGCGACCCGATCGAGCGCCGCCCGGTCGCCGAGCCCGCCGACGACCAGGTCGCCCACCGCTCCCGCGGGGGCGCCGGCGACCGGATCCAGGAACCGGAAGCGCAAGCCCATCGGGATCCCCGCGAGGCCCAACATCCGCCCGAGCTGGCCGCCACCGAGCACGGCGACACACGCCCTCGGCGGGGGAATCGGCTCGCCCATCAAGCGGCGACGCTATTACGGGCTCACGCCTCGAGAGCGAGGCGGTCGTCGTCGACCAACTCCGGAACCTGGTCGCGACGGAGCTGCGCGAGCTTGTCGAGCGGCCGCGCGAGCGCCCGGTGACGCGTGGTCATCAGCTCGTCGTAGTCCTTGTGCACCATGTTGAACCCGCGCTGCACCTTCTCGAGCTTGTCGGTGTACTTGTTCCACTGCTGCTCGAACTGGCCGAGGAGCACGAGGATCTCCTTCGCCTGCCGTTCGAGCGCGAAGTTCTCGACAGCCTGGCGGACAACAGCCAACACCGCGTAGAGCGTGAGCGGCGAACACAGCACGATCTTGTGGCTGAGCGCGATGTCGAGGATCTGTGCGTCGTGCTCGTGGACGAACGCGTAGACGCTCTCGTTCGGGATGAACATCAACAAGCAGTCGACGGTGTCGTCGCCGTCGAGATAGCCGCGCGTCGTCAGCTCCTTCACTCGGTTGCGCACGTCCTTCACGAACGCGTCCCGGTGCTGGCGGCGCTCGAGGTCGTTCGATGCCTCGACGTAGCGCGCGTAGTTGTCGAGCGGAAACTTCACGTCCATGTAGAGCAGACGCCCGTTCGGCATGAAGAACGTGAAGTCTGGGATACCTCCGCTCGAATTGGCGGTCTGCTTGCGGTAGTTGATGCCCTCGAGCAAGCCCGAGAACCGCAGGATGTCGTCGGCCATCCGCTCGCCCCACTGGCCCCTGACCTTCGCGCTGGCGAGGACCTCGCGGAGTTGCTGCGCCGTCGTCGTCAGCTCCGTGACGCCCTGCTGCTGGGCGCGTAGCTGCTCGCTCAGCTCGCCGAAGCTGCGTTGCCGGTCGCGCTCGACCGCGCCCACGACACGGGTGAGCTCGAGGAGCTGGCCCCGCATCTCGTCGAGCGAGGTGTCGATGAGCTCCTTCTTGTGACCCAACTGCTCGCCGGCACGATCGCGCTCGTTCGCCAGCATGGTGCTCATGTGCCGCATCGCCTCGTCGACGGCGCCGCGGACTGCATCGGCGGACGTGCTGTCGATCGTGCCGGCGGCGGTGACGGGCGCGTCGACGGGGCTCGACCGCCCCGGCCGGGCACGGCGCGCCACCGCGGCCCCGACGAGGACGCCGGCACCGATGGCGAGCAACGTGGTGAGCAAGGTGGTCGCGGTCATGACACCAGCATGCAGGGCGGCTGGGACATTCACGGAGCGTGGCGACGGGGCACGAATCGCCACGCTCCGTCATGGTCAGGGATCAGGAGCGACGCACCCCTGTGCGGCGCCAGTTCCCGACGACGAGCGCTCCGCCGCCGAGCGCGGCGAGCAACGCCATCCACAGCACCGGTGCGAAGTCGCCACCGGTGATCGGCAGGCCGCCGCCGCCGGGCGCGGACGTGTCGGTCGCCCCGCCGCCGATCGTCGTGGTCGAACCGACGGTTCCGACGACCTCGTCGGTCGTCGTCGTCGGACCGGAGACGCTCGTCGGGACGACGCTCACGCTCGTGGTCGTGCCCTGCACGAACCGGTTCGTGACCTCGACGACGGTGTTGGCGTTGCGTTCGACGACGGCGACACCTCCGGCGGTGATCTCCACCGTCGTCGCGCCACCGGTCACGGTCTCGGTCACGGTGTAGGTATCTGCCGCGAGATCCGTGAAGGTGTGCTCGTAGGGATCGCCATCGGCATCGGGGAACACGTGGTCGAGGCTGACGCCATCGCCTTCGACGTGGACGGCGAACGTCGTTCCTGCCGGCACGTCGCCCACCGTCCGCTTGCGGATCGTGAGCGAACCGGGAGCCGCGCGCCAGCGGCCCGCGGCCGATGCCGACACGCGCTGGTTCGAGACCTGCGTGTCGATGACGCCCTGGCAGGACTGGGGACCGTCGGGATGCACCCAGACCTGGAGGTTGGTGACCGTCGCGTCGAGCTGGGCCGTGAGCGTGACGTCGAGGACGCCACCATCGAAACCGCTGCGCTCGAGACAGAGCTCGAACGTACGGGTCGCGATCGGATCGTCCTGGACCAGCGTGTTGCCGCCGTCGATCGACGCGAACGCGTTGCCCGGCGCGGACCCGCACAGCTCGGGCCCGGTGCCGCCATCGCTCGCAGCGAGATCCACGGTCTTGGCGTTCGTCGTCAGCTCGAAGTGGATCGCATCACCTTCGGTGACGTCGGCGCCGCTCAACGAGCTCAACGAGAGCACCGGTGCGGTCGGGACGGCGAAATCGAGCGAATCGGCGCACAGCTCGTCGCTGTCGCCGACCGGCGCGAACGCTCCAGGATCGGTGACGCACCAGATCGCGTACTGCGTCTCCTGGCGGGTGTAGCCGGAACGGTGCGTGAGGATCCACGCGAGGCGGTTCGCCTCGGCGGACGACAACCCGGCCACCGATGGATCGGCCTGCACCCGCACGAGCTCGTTGGGCAGGTCGCAGTCGTACGGCAGCGTGCCGTTGATGCAGAACATGTGCGTCGCGATGACGTCGCCACCGGCCGTCTCGAAGCCGTTGGTGTCGATCTGCATGTTGAAGCCGTCGTGCGGAGCGCCCTGCGTGCCATCGAGCACGAGCCTCGCCTCGGCGTCGTCGGGATACTTGAACGCGCCCGCGTTCGACGCGCTCGACACGATGAGCACCACGCTCGCCACGGTCGCGCCGAAGATCGCGCGCCCGAGTCGGGCGTGCCCCGATCGAGACGGTGTCGTGCGGCGGCGAGGAGATCGGTTCGACATGCTCATGGTGACCTCCGACGGGCGCGCGGGAATACGCGCAGTTCCACCGACCGTACCGGTGCGGGTGCGACGAGTGGTGGATGGTGTCAGACGTCGAGGCGGGGGACCGGATCGTGACCGAGCGCATCGGCCACGATCCGGCGCAACGTCCCGCCCCGCTCGTCGGTGTACGCGTCGACGGCGTGATTCAGGTCCTCGGCGGCATCGATCGTGGTTGCGTCGAACGCAGCAAGGGTGAGCTCGATCGCGTCAGTGGCGAAGCGGGGCGAGCTCTCGACGGTCGCGTGGAGACGCCGGCCGAGCCCCTCCAACCCGTTCGCGATCGCGATCTGCTCGGCAACGCCACCTCCCGTGCGAGCCGTGTCGTCCCACCGGGCGAGCGCGGTGTCCAGCTCACCGACGACCGAGCGCGCGCCACCGCCTTCATCGCGCACCGCGTCGTTCGCCGCCGCGAGCGCGCTGTACCGCTCCACGAGCTGCGGGCGGGCCGTCCGCCACGCGCTGTCGACCGCATCGCGCGCCTCGTCGAGCCCCGACCGACTCGTGAGCGCGAGCGCACCAATGCCGGCGGCGACCGCGACCAGCGCGAGCGCGACAACGCGCAAGAACCACCGCATCGAGACCACGGTACCGATGGCGGTCGGTCACGCCTCGGATTCGAGGCGCTCGATGTTCTGCGCTTCCGAGGGATCAGGATCGGTGGTGAACCACGCGTCGAGCATCTCACCGGCGACGGCCGGGCTCGTGGCCCGAAGGCTCATCACGAGCACATTGGCGTCGTTCCAGCGCCGTGCACCCGCGGCGGTCGGTCCGTCGGCACAGAGCGCCGCGCGCACGCCGCGTACCTTGTTCGCCGCGATCGATGCACCCGTACCGGTCCAGCAGAACAGCACCGCGGTGTCGGCGCGCCCGCCGGCGACCGCGGCCCCGACGGCACGCCCGACCTCAGCCCACTGCCGGTCGTCGCCCGCGAGCGGACCCACCAGATGCACGTCGTGGCCGCGAGCCGACAGATCGGCGATGACCGCATCCGTCAGGAGCGTGACCTCGTCCGATCCGACCGCAACTCGCACGGACGCGACGGTAGTAGTCGCGGATGGAGCGCCGCGGTCGTGTTCCGGGCGCCCGCTCCGCTTCGTGGGCACATCACCTGGGCTATTCCTTGCTGAAGTGCCCACGAACGATCACGCATTGTGCGCGGCGTACGCGTACGCGCGATCGTCATTTGACAGCGGACAGACGCGCGGGGAGGCTGCATCACCTCGACAAGGGAGTGTTCGCGATGGCAGAGAGCGTGTACAAGGTCATCGAGCTCGTCGGCACCAGCACGGACTCGTGGGAGAAGGCCGCGGCCGCCGCGGTCGGGAAGGCAGCCGGCAGCTTGCGCGACCTGCGCGTCGCAGAGGTCGCCGAGCTCGACCTGCAGATCGAGAACGGCAAGGTGAAGGCGTATCGCGCCAAGGTGAAGGTCTCCTTCAAGTACGAAGACTGAACACCCGGTCCTCGCGGCCTTTCGACAACGACGGTCGAATTCCCGTCCCGTCGGCGCAGCTAACGTCGGTGGATGGCCCGCTCCCGGGCCGTGCTCGTGGCTTGCGCCACCGTGCTCGCGGGGGCGGCCGTGGGCTGGTGGTCCGGCGGCGAGCCGGCGACGTACTCCGCGCTGGTGATCGAGACGATCGACGGCGACACGATCGTCGTGCGCTTCGCGGACGACAGCACGGAGACGGTGCGCATCCTCGGCGTCGATACGCCCGAGACGGTGCATCCGACGATCGGCGTCGAGTGCTTCGGGCCGGAGGCCAAGGCGGCGACCCACGATCGACTTCTCGGCGCGCGAGTGCGGCTCGAGCTCGATCTCGAGCACCGCGACCGGTACGGGCGCCTGCTCGCGCATGTCTGGCTCGACGGGGAGCTTTACGGCGAGACACTGCTCCGCGACGGTCTCGCGGAGTGGTATGTGCTCCCGCCGAACGGCTTGCACCAGCGGTCGATGTTGCGCGCCGAGCTCGCAGCCCGGGCCGCAGGACGCGGGATGTGGGTGGCGTGCTGACACACGAACACTGCGCCGTAGTCGTCGCGCGTCACCGCATCGTCGCGAGGATCTCGTCGACGATCTCGATCGTGGTGTTCGGATGCAGGAACGCGAAGCGCGCCACGGTCTCACCCTTCCACTTCGTGGGGACGACGAACCCGATCTGTTCCTCGAGGAGGTGATCCGACCACTCCGTGTAGTGCGCGGCGGTCCATCCGACGCGCCGGAACAGCACGACGGAGAGCTCGGGCGCTCGCAACAACTCGACATGCGCGAGCTCGTCGATGCGTTCCGCCGACGCGCGGGTCGTCTCGAGCACACGCTCGATCGCCTCGCGGTACGCATTGGTGCCATGGACGGCGAGCGAGAACCACAGCGGCAACCCGCGGGCTCGACGGGTGAGGTGGTACGCGTAGTCGGTCGGGTTCCACTCGTCGGGATCGTCGTGCAACACGTCGAGGTAGCTGGCGTCTTGCGCGTGCACAGAACGCGCGAGCGCGGGCTCGCGATAGAGGAGCGCGGCGCAGTCGTATGGAGCGAAGAGCCACTTGTGCGGATCGACGACGAACGAGTCTGCGTGCTCGATGCCGGCGAACCGCCCACGCACGGACGGCGCGAGCAGCGCCGCGCCGCCGTACGCCCCGTCGACGTGCATCCACAAGCTGCGCGCGCGACACACGGCGGCGATCCCGGCGAGATCGTCGATCAACCCTGCGTTCGTCGAGCCGGCGGTCGCCACGACTGCGCAGACCGGCTGCGACGCTACGTCGAGCGCCGCGTCGAGCGTGGCGCCGGTCATGCGGTCATCGTCGGTCGCGACGATGAGCGGGTCCATCTCGAGGATCCGCATCGCGTTCGCGACCGAGCTGTGCGTCTGCTCGCTCACGGCGGCCGCGAACCGCCGCGCACCGTGCTCGCGCTTTGCGGTCTCGCGCGCGACGACCAACGCCGACAGGTTCGCGGCGGAGCCGCCGCTCACGAAGACGCCCCCGGCGCGGCTCGGCAGCCCGGCGACGCCGGCCAGCCAGCGCAGCACCTGGTTCTCGGCGTGAATCGCGCCGGAGGCCTCGAGCCACGAGATGCCCTGGAGCGACGCGCACGACACGACCATGTCGAACAAGAGCGACGCCTTCGTCGGCGCGGCCGGGATGAACGACAGGTACCTCGGCGAGTCGATGGAGAGCACCGCCGGCGCCAGCACCTCCTCGAACAACCGCATGACATCGGCCGGATCGTTCCCCTCCGGCCGGATCGGATCCGGCGCGCGCTCCTCGAGCTCGCCGCGGGTGAGGGAGCGATCGAGCGGCACCGGGTCGAGCGCCAATCGGTCGTAGGTGTAGTCGAGGACGAGGCGCGCGATGCGCTCCGCGGTGACGTCGAAGTCGTGCATCCGAGCAGGAACGTACCGGTCTGGCGTCTCAGCCTGGCGTACTGGTGGCGCGTCGTCGTCAGGCGCCGTGCCGCTGGACCAGATCGAGCACGGCCTCGCCATAGCGATCGAGCTTCGTAGGGCCGATGCCGGGAACATCGAGCAGCGCGACGCGGGTCGTCGGTCGTTGGGCTGCGATCTCGGTCAACGTCGCATCGGTGAAGACCACGTAGGCGGGGACGTCGTTCGAGCGAGCCTCGTTGCGCCGCCACTCGCGCAGGGCATCGAAGAGCTCGCGGTCGACCGACGGGAGATCGTCGGGCCGCCGCGTGCCGAGCGTCGCTCGCACCGCGCGCAGCTCCGACCGCCGGTCGTTGGCCGTCGGGGCCGGCAGGCCGGCGGCGACTCGCTCGATGGTCGCGAGCCAGGCGCTCCGCTTGCGCTGGCGTGGGTGCCCCGCGATGACGCGTGAGGCCGCCCAGCTCGCATGGAGCTCCTCGATCGTGCGGCTGAGCGCGACGTGCAGGAGCCGTTGCTCCTCGGCCTTCGCCTCGGGCGTACGAGCGTGGCTGATCGGGACCAGACCGTGTTCGAGCCCTGTGACGAACACGACGTCCCATTCGAGGCCCTTCGAGCGGTGGAACGACAGCAGCTCGACAGCGTCGCGTTCGAGCGGATCGCCCTCGCCGCGGGTCGCCGCGGTGAGCCACGCGAGAAAGCCGCTGAGCGACCCCGCGCCACCCTCCGCCGTCAGGTACTCCTGCCCGAACCGGACGAGCGCGTCTGCGTGCGCGCGCCGTTCGCTCGCGCCCCGCGCCGCCAGCTCGTCGCCGTCGTCGTCGTGCTCGACCGTGCGCTGCCCCCGAGACGAGTCGCCGCTCGTGTCGTCGCCGTCTTCGCCGTCGTCGTTGTCGTCGTTGTCGCTGTCGCCGCCCGCGAGCAGGTCGTTGAGATGATCCGCCAATGGCCGGCCGGGTGCGGCTCGGTCGGCCCGTCGCAGCCGTTCGATCTCGGCCTTCACCTCGGGCCGGTGGACGAACGCGCCGACGCCCGGCAACCGGTACGGCACCCCGAGCCGACCGAGGGCAGACTCGAACGCGCCCGACTGCGCGTTCGTGCGGTACAAGATCACGATCTGCGACCAAGGGACGCCGCGGTCGTGTGCCGCTCGGACGAGGGCCGCGACACCGTTCGCCTCGGCGGCGTCCGTCTCGAACGCGTGGACGCGCGGCGCCGGCCCGTCGTCGCGCACCGCGCGCGGCACCGGCCGGACCACGCCGGCCGCGTCGCCGAGCACGGCGTCGGCGGCGGCGACGACCTGGGGCGTCGATCGGTAGTTCGTGGCGAGCCGCACCACCCGCCCACCGGGGAAGTGGCGGGCGAAGTTCACGAGCACCGACGACTCTGCGCCGGCGAAGCCGTAGATGGCCTGTGCCTCGTCGCCGACGACGCACAGGTCGGGGCGGGCGCCGAGCCAGCCGCGCAGGACGCGCAGCTGGGACGGGCTCACATCCTGGAACTCGTCGACGAAGAGGAAGCGGTGGCGGAACCGCAGCGACGCCGCGAAGTCGTCGTCGGTCTCCAACGCCTCGGCGCACCACCAGAGCAGGTCGTCGAAGTCGATGAGACGGCGGTGTCGCTTGTCTCGTTCGTACCGTTCGTACATCACCGCGAGCTGGGCGGGAGGGCGCGCGACCTCACGGTCTGCCGCGTGCACGGCCGCCTCGAACTGCTCGGGACGGACACCGCGGGCCTTGGCCCATTCGATCTCGCCCGCGACCTCGTTGATCGCGGCGACCTGGGCCGCGCCACGCCCGCCGACGATCGCAGCCAGGATCCGGCCCTTCCGCTCGAGCAACGCCGGCAGCTCGCGGCCGCGGTCGGCCTGCCTGCGGCGCAGCTGGGCGAGGCACAGCGCGTGAAACGTGCCCGCGGTGACCTCGTGCGCTTCGAGCGACGCGAGCCGGGTCACCAGCTCACCCGCGGCCTTGCGCGTGAAGGTGACGGCCAGCGTGTGCCGCGCCGCGATCGCGCCTGTGGTTGCCAGATGGGCGATCCGTCGTGTGAGGACGCGAGTCTTGCCCGAGCCGGCCGGCGCGAGGATCGCGAGCGGCGCGCCCGGCGGCGCCGTCACCGCGACGCGCTGGCGCTCGTCGAGGTCGGCAAGCAGGTTCGTGCCCAGATCGTGCACCACCCGGCGAGCATAGAGACACGCTGGGACGCCCAGCACGATCGGAAGCCCAGCGCGATCAGCAGCCCGCGCGATCTCGCTAGAGCAGCGCGGCGCCCGCAAACCGAAATGGGCCCCGGCCGCAACGAAACCGTTGCCGGTCTCCTGCTTCCGGGGCCCACTTCCAGCGGCCGGATTGCCCTCGCGGGCGACCCGACGGACGGCGCGACGCGCACACTCGTCGTTCCGTCCCCGGCGCCGCCGTGCGCCGTCCGATTCGTTGCGGCCGCTCGCAGGGAGGGACTCGCAGCGCTTCGTTCGACTGGCGCGGCGTCGTGCCGGCGAAGGCGCAACCTACGCCGACGCGCGTCGCTTGTAAAGCGCGATCTTCGCGAGCGTTCGTGCGCGGTTTCGCATGCGCGGCTGTGGTGGTTCGAGTGACGCGAATCCCGCGTCGACCGACCTGCGTAGAGTGCGGTGGAGTGATCGTTTCTTCGCGCCGATTCGAGCAGCTCGTCTCCGACGCGCTCGATGCGTTGCCGGAGACGCTGGCGCGCATGCTCGACAACATCGCGGTCGTTGTCGAAGACGAACCGACGTCAGAGCAACGCGCGGAGCACGGCGAACTGCTCGGTCTGTACGAGGGCGACGGTTCGCACGGTCCCGGGCTGCTCCTCGGGGTGTTTCGCGCGGCTCCAATCGGGCTGCCGGCGCGCGTCACGCTGTTTCGCAAGGCATTGTGCTCGATCAGCGCCGACGAGGAGGCCCTGTTCGATCACGTCTACGACACGCTCGTCCACGAGTTCGCGCACCACTTCGGCATCGACGACGACCGGCTCGACGAGCTGGGATGGAGCTAGGCCGACCGCGCGGCGGATACGGTGCGACGGGTGACGGATCCGCAGCTGGAGTTCGATTTCACCGCGACGGTCCGCGGCGAGCCACGGGCCCGACTCCCGCTCGAGCTACGCGCGGGCTCCCGGCGTCGCCGGCACGTCGAGGCGGTGCTGCACGGCGATTGCATCGTGGTGACGCACCCGCCGCGAATGAGCCGGCGCGAGGCGAGGGCGATCGCCGAGGAGCTGCGAGAGCGGCTCGAACGGCGAGTCGCCTCCGAACGGATCGACCTGACAGCCCGCGCGCGCGAGCTCGCCGCCCGCCACGGGCTCCCGGTGCCCCGCACGATCGAGTGGTCCGATCGCCAGCGCTCCCAGTGGGGCGTTTGCCTGCCGGCCGAAGGGACGATCCGCATCTCGAGCCGGCTGGCCGCGCTCCCCGGCTTCGTCCTCGATTACGTGATCGTGCACGAGATCGCCCATCTCGTGCACGCCGACCACGGCGCCGGTTTCAAGGCGCTCGTCGCGCGGTACCCGATGGCCGAACGTGCGATCGGTTACTTGACCGCGCTCGATCACCACGAACCCGACCACCCCCCAGGTCGGCACGCAGATCGGCACGCAGATCGGCACGCAGATCGACACGCCGACCGTTCGGCAGCGGGTCGTTCGTAGGCCGGATCCGAACCGTTACGCTCCCGCCCGTGCCCTACCCGAAGCGGCTCCTCCAGGAAGACGAGGACGTGAGCCTCGACCTGCGCCCGCACTGGTGGTTCTTCGGCAAGCAGATCGGCAGCGGTTTGCCGCTCGTGGTCGCGTTCTTTCTGATCGTCGCGACGTTCGCCGGCGACACGCAGAAGGTGTTCCTGTGGGTCTGGGGCGTGCTCATCATCGGGTGGGCTGGGTGGTTGCTCATCAAGTACCTCGACTGGACGTTCACCTACTTCGTCGTGACGAGTGAGCGGATCATCTTCCGCACGGGCGTGATCAGCAAGCGTGGTGTCGAGATCCCGCTCGGACGCGTCAACAACATCAACTTCAACCAGTCGATGTGGGAACGCGTGATCGGCGCGGGCGACCTGTCGATCGAATCCGCCGGCAAGGACGGTCAGAGCACGTTCGAAGACGTACGCCATCCCGACGGCGTGCAGCAGGAGATCTACAAGGTCATGGAGGAGCACGAGCGCAAGCGCGCGAGCTGGGCCGCGCCGACGATCGTGCAGCAGAAGCCACGGGCCGACGTCAGCGGGCCGTCGATCCCTGAACAGATCGACCAGTTGGCGAAGTTGCGCGACAGCGGGGTGCTGAGCGACGACGAGTTCGCCGCGAAGAAGCGCGATCTGCTCGATCGGATGTAGATCGGCGCATTGAGATCGGCGCATGGAGATCGGCATATGGAGCGCGCGCTCTGCGCTCGCGCTACTCGCTCACGCCGGCGGCGCCGAGCTCGTGCAGCGCGGCACGCAACCGCGCCGCGATGTCGTCGAACTCCTCCGCGCTGACGTTGCGATCGACATTGGCGAAGCTGAGATCGCCGACCGAGTCGAAGCCGGTCACGTGCACGTGGACGTGCGGCACCTCGTCACCGACGACGAGCACACCGACGCGGCGAGGAGAAAAGGCCCGATCGATCGCGCGCCCGATCGTCTGGGCGACGGACCAGACGTGAGCGTTCAGGTCGGCCGGAATGTCGATCCAGTGATCGTGCTCCTCGCGCGTCACGACGAGCGTGTGGCCGGGATGCATCGGCTCGATCGTGAGGAAGGCGACGACGCGGTCGTCCTTCCACACGAAGCGGCCGGGGATCTCGCCATCGATGATCCGGGTGAAGATCGTCGGCATGTCAGGCCTCGAGTACTCGCGCGCCGTCGCTCGCGCACACGATGAACGGCACCGGGGTGTTACCCGTTTCGGAACGGTACCGGGCGAGCGCATCATCGGCGACCGAACGAGCGTCGCTCGCGTGGCAGAGCGCGACCGCACACCCGCCGAACCCGGCGCCGGTGAGGCGCGCACCGATCGCGCCGGTAGCGACGAGCGCGTCGACGAGCGCGTCGAGCGCAGGCGTCGACACGTCGAAGTCGTCACGCAGCGACGCGTGCGACTCGAGCATCAACCTGCCCAGCTCGTTGTAGCGCCCGCGCCGCAGCGCGGCGACGAACATCAGGACCCGCCGATTCTCGCCGACGACGTGGCGAGCGAACGGGTTGTCGGCGACCATCTCGGGCGATGCGTCACGCAGGCTCGCCAGGCCCAGATTCGCCCCAGCCGCTTCGACGGCCGAACGGCGCTGCGCATACTCGCTGCCCGCCAACGTCCTCGGGACACCACAGTGCACGACCACGACGGCAATCCCGGCCGGCATCGGCACGGCCGTCGTTGCGAGCGTGCGGCAATCGAGCAACACGGCGTGACCCGCCCGGCCGTGCACGGAGCTCATCTGGTCCATGACGCCGCACGGCACGCCGGTCGCGAGGTGCTCGGCGCGCTGGGCCGCGAGCGCGAGCTCGTCGCCCCCGATGTCGAAGTCGGCCGCCGCCGCGAGGGCGAGCGCCATCGCCACCTCGAGCGCCGCCGACGACGACAGACCGCCGCCGACCGGCACCGTCGACGACAGCACCGCGTCGATCCCGACCGGCCGGCGGCCGAGATCGTGGAGCACTCGCGCCACACCGGCGGCGGGCCTGGCCCACGGCGGTTCGAGGGTCGGCGGGGGATCGCCCGGGGCGAAGGTGGCCGGCTCGACGAACTCGAGCGAGCGGAGGACCACCCTGTCGTCGTCGCGAGCGCGCCAGCCCACGATGACGTCGAGGTCGATCGCCATCGGCAGGCAGAAGCCCTCCTGGTAGTCGGTGTGCTCGCCGATCAGATTGACACGGCCGGGCGCGCGGGCGAACCGCACGGGCCCGCCGGGCCCGAGAGCGGTCCGCAGCTCCTCCAGCCGGTCGGGCACGGTGCCGACCCTAGAGCGATGGATCACGGAACGTTGCGAGGACCGACGACTGATGATGGGTGAACGCGGCTCGATCGGCGCCGGCATGCTCGTCGCGCTCACATCGATCGGCGTCGCGGGCGCGGCCGTCGGCATCGGTGTCGGGATCGCGGCGGGTGATGACGACCGCCCGAGTGGCGCCGTCGTGGTGGGCGACCGCGCGAGCGTCGACGCCGTACCGATCGCGGGCTGCCCTGACGGCCATCCCATCGGCATGCTCCACCGCGGTGATCGCGTGCTGGTGACCGCACGCGATGGATCCGGCGACTGGCTCGAGGTGCGCGATCCGCGCGATCTCGACGAGCGGGTATGGGTCGCCGCGTCCGTGATCGAACCTGACGGTGAGCTCGACGGGCTCCCAGAGCACGACTGCCCGGATCCCGAGGCGATCCTCGGCGCGACCACCTCGACGAGCTCGACGACGGGCCCTGGTGCGATTACCACGACGTCGTCGACTACAGCACCGCCGGCGACCTCGACGCCGACTACCAGCGCGCCGACAACCGGCCCACCGACAACTGGAACGACCGAGCCGCCCGACACGACCGCGCCGTCGATCACGCAGCTGACGAAGAACCGCAACCAGATCTACGAGGACACGGGAGTGTGCGATCCGCAACCACACACCGTCGTCGTCGGCGCGACCGTGACCGACGCGGGCGGCGTCGCGAGCGCCGTGCTGCGCTACTCGTTCCCTGGCACCAGCGGAACGGTGAACGGCGAGGTGGGCACGACGAAGACCGGCAATCACTACGAGGGCACGATCGGGCCGTTCGGCGACGTCCTCCCCATCGACGCCGTCGAGACCATGACGGTCACGATGCGAGCCACCGACGACGCCGGCAACGTCGCCACCAAGTCGCTCACGGTGCAGTTCATCGACTGCACCCTGATCTGAGAGGAGCAGACATGAAGAAGGCGCTGCTCCTCCCGCTGCCGTTCGCGCTGGCGTTCGGCGCCGCGTTCGGTGTCACGAACGCGATCGACGACGACCCGCCGGTCGCGGCCCAGGTCACCACGACGTCCGGCGACCGCGCCGAGACCGTCGACCACACCGGCGGCGCCGTGGTGCCCGTGATCGCGCCGATCGCAGTCAACGTCGATCCTGCGTCGCTCGACGACCCGCCACCCACCGATCTGCCCGAGACGGTTCCTCCCGCCGGCGACGACGACGGCGTGCCGGTGTCGCGCGCCGTGTCGGAGCTTCGGGACCGATCGACGGGCGGCGCCGCTCCGACCGAACCCACCTCCGAGGACCTCGCCGCGTCGCTCGACGACGCGATCGGCGCCGGCCTTGCCTCGGCCGACGACGTCGGGGTCAGCCTCTTCGTCGACCCCTGCGCCGGGGACGAGCCGGGTGCTGGGAGCGACGAGCCCGAGTGCGACGGCGGGGTCGGCAGCACTGTGCTCGCGATCCGTTCGCCCGCAGCGATGCAGGTGGTCTTGCTCCTCGGCCCTGAGCACATCGACGCGACGATTCCGGGCTGGCGCCGCTGCGAGTTCCCCGGCGGCGACGGCATGACCGGCGTGATCGTGAGCAACAACCCGGTCACGTCGGGCGACATCGAGGTCGCAGAGCTCTACGACATCGCCGCGACGCGACGCACGGTGTCGCTCGCGGCGACCTCGGCCGACGAGCAGACCCGATGGGACCGGCTCGTGAACTACCCGGAGCATTGGTGGGAAGAGGTGCAGCAGTGCGTGCGGATCCCGTCGCTCGACGCGGCGCGCGGCACGCAGCTTCGGATCACCGCGCACGTCACGGGCGTCGGTGGTGACGACACCGACCTGAAGTCGTACACGGTGCCGGAGGATCGCGATCGTCCACCGGTCGCCGTCTCGTTCTCGGGCGCGAACCACGCCGAGGTCGTCGTGCCCGTCATCCACAACCGCATGTTCGCGACGATCACGCCGATCGCGGCGATCGGCGAAGGCGCGGGTACGTGCGAGGACTACGAGGCGGCCGCCGGTGCCCCAGAGGGCTCGACAGGGTGGCCGGGCGTCGAGACCGGCCGGCGGCTCTGGCCCGAGGAGCGACTCGATACAGCGGTGCTTGCCCAGCCCGACTATCCGTATGACCCGAAGTTCAACGTGGTGAAGCACCTTTCGCTCGAGCTCGACGAGGGCGCCGCCTACCTGTTCTGCATCCGATGGTTCCTGCAGAGCTCGAGCTTCGACGACGAGGTTCTCGTTGAGCGTGAGCAACGGCTTGTCGCGTTTCCCGATCGCCGCCGGCTGACGGTTCGGATCCTCGGCTACGAGCTGGCCCGCGCCGGCGAGCCCGGCGTGTTTTCGTTCGCCGTCCGCGGCCCCGACGGCGATCAACCGCGGCTCGAGATCCGGAACGAGTCGACCGGCACGTGCGGCGCATCGCTGCCCGTCGAGCGCGTGCCTGCTGGTCGCACGATGCTCGCCGATCCGCTCACGCTCTGCGGTACCGGAGGACACGTCGACGACCTGCCGTGGGATTCGATCGACCTGTACACGAGCGTGCGGGGCGCCGACACCCAGAAGGTGCGGGTCGCAGTGGACCTCTCCGGTGCGGCGCGCAACGAGCTCTATCGCGTGGGCATCACAGGGAATGCGCGCCTCTGCGGGTACAGCTGCGACAGCGCGCCGCGCGACGACTACGGCGCAGTGTTCGTCGAGGTCGTGCTCGAGGAAGGCGCCACCGACGGGTTCGCCGACGGTCTCATCGCGCCGCCGTCGCCGTGGACAGGGCCGAGGGCGCCCCGTTCCGAGCGACCCGAAGATGCGCAGCTCGATCTCTTCAGCGACCTCGTGGTCGATGCCGACGGCAACGTCCTCGGCGATCGGGCGCGCACCTACGCGCATCCGCTGGAGGGCACGACCGACACCCTGCGCGTCGAGCTCGTGGTCGACCGCAACGTCGCGGTCCGGGCGATCGCGGAATCGGCGGGAGGCGGTGAACCGTGCCTGGCCGAGGGCGCGGGCGAGGACGCGGGGGAGGGGAGGGCGCTCGTCGAGGGCAGAGTGCCGAGTCATGTCGACATCGCCGGCCTCTGCGCGCGGACGGCGTACGCGATCCGCCTCGAGCTCACCGACGACACCGGTCATGAGACCCGGTTCGAAGCCGGCGCCGAATGGTGGAGCCGCACGACGACGTTCGGCGTGGAAGCCGAGTTCGTGCTCAACGCGTTCATCGAGCACGACAACCCCACCGGTGGCGGCAACATCGGCATCCTCCGCGGGATCGTGCGTCTCGACGGCCAGCCGGTCGACTTCCGGTGGGCAGGCCCGCACGAGTACGAGCACTCGAACCGCTGTGTCAACGACGTGCTCCACTACATGCCGCGCACCCATCTGCGCGGGTTCTACGGCGACACCGTCACCGTCGAAGTCGACTTCGAGCTCGGGTACTACGGCTCGGTCGCCGACTACAACCGCGACGAGATCGGACGCTGTTACCGCGACCGACCGGGGGAACCCGAAGTACGGCACGCCACGATCATCGTGCCGGTGCAGGAGCTGTTCTCCGGCCGGTTCGAGTACGAGGTGAAGGACGAGTCGGGTTTCGGGGTTCGGATCACGCTCGGGCGCGGCGAGGTGCGGGCGGGCTGGGGCTATGGCTACTCCTGACCGGGCGAGAGTGATCGGGCGTTCGTGCCCGGGCGTTCGTGCCCGGGCGTTCGTGATCGGGTGCAGGTCGGAACAGATCGTCGAGGCCTAGCGTTTCGCGCCCAACGACCCGCGCGGGCGGGCGCACACAGGAGCGGTCGATGAACAGGTTCCGGAACTCCTTCGAACTGGCGAAGTCGAGCTGGGCCGTCTTGAAGGCCGACAAGGAGCTGATCGCGCTCCCGATCTTCTCCGGTCTGTCGACGATCATCGTCGCCGTTGCCTTCTTCCTCCCGATCCTGGCGACGAGCGAGGGCGGCGACGGCGAGATGAGCTTCGGCCCTGTCGGCTGGGTGCTGACCGCGATCGCGTACGTCGCGCTCGCGTACATCACGATCTTCTTCAACGCCGCGCTGGTGCACGCCGCCGATGAACGCATGCGAGGCGGCGACCCGACCCTGGGGTCGGCGTTGCGGGGCGCGGCGAGCCGCGGGATGCAGATCCTGCCGTGGGCGGTGCTCAGCGAGACGGTGTCGATGATCCTGCGGGCAATCCAGGAACGCGGGGGGATCCTCGGCCGGATCGTTGCAGGGATCGCCGGCATCGCATGGTCGCTCGTCACGTTCCTCGTGCTGCCGATCCTCGTGATCGAGGGCATCGGGGTGAAGGACGCGATCAAACGCAGCGCCGAGATGTTCAAGCGAACCTGGGGTGAGCAGGTTGTGACCAACGCCGGTATAGGGATCGTCGGCTTCGTCGCCATCCTCGCCGCGATCCCGCTCTTCATGATCGGCGCCGCGGTCGGCGGCGCGACCGCGTTCCTCTGCTTCGCGGTCGGTGGCGTGTACATCCTCGGGGTGATCGCGATCACATCGGCCCTGTCCGGAATCTTCCAGACGGCGCTGTACCACTACGCGGCCAACGGCATGCCACCCGACGCGTTCGCCGGCGCGGATCTCGGCGGCGCGTTCGTGGCCCGTCGCCGCTGATCCACCTTCCCGAAGCGCCCGGCTCGTAGGCTCTCGATCCTTCCCAACGAAACGGGGCATCGATGCGCATCACGACACTGCTCGGCCGCTCGACGCTCGCCGTCGTGCTCGCCGGCGGGCTGACGCTCGCGGCGTGCGGCGGCGACGACGACAACACGTCGGATCCGACGGAGGCCGGTGGCGGCGACTCCGAGACGACGGGCGACGGCGGCGACACCGGAACCACTGTCAATGACGGCGACGGCACCTGCGACCTTGGTGATCTCCCGCCCGAGCTCGCTGCGATGTTCCAGAACACCGGGCAGTGCGACTACATACAGTGTGTCTTCGAGGAGCTCGGTGTCGACAGTGCGGAGGACCTACGGGACAAGTACGGCGACATGTCCGACGCCGAGTCCCAAGCCGCCATCACGAGCGCTGTCACGAGTTGCATCGGTCTCGTCCAGCCGAACCCCTGATGCGCGTCAGACGGCTGTCTTGATCTCGCTCGCCCCGGGTGCTGATCGAACGACCATCGCGCCCGGGGTGTTGCGCGTGCGCTCCACGTAGTCGTCGGCGGCTCGGCGCGCGACGGCATCCGCGTGCGCAGCCGGGACGAGCGCGACGCAGCAGCCGCCGAACCCGCCGCCGGTCAGGCGCGCGCCGAGCGCGCCCGCGTCGACCAGGCACTCGACGAGGGTGTCGAGCGCGGCGATCGAACACTCCATGTCGTCGCGGCTGCTCCGGTGACTGGCGAGCATCAACGCTCCGAGCGCGTCCGTGCGATCGCTCCGCAGGGCGTCGGCAAACCGCCAGACGCGCTGCATCTCGCTCACCACGTGGCGGCCGCGGGGTGTGTCGGCGACCTGTTCGGGCGACGCATCGCGAAGCACCCGCAATCCGAGCGTCGCCGCCACCGCGAGACTCTCCGCGCGCCGCTGTGCCCACGGGCTGCCCGCGAGCGTGCGGGGCACGCCGCTGTCGACGACCACGACGGCCAGGTCGTCGGGCAACACGAGCGGCTCGACGGCCAACGTCCGGCAGTCGAGAAGGAAGACGCCCCCGATCACAGACGCCATCTGATCCTGGATGCCGCACGGCACACCGCTGCCGACATGCTCGCCCCGTTGCGCCGCGAGCGCGAGGTCATCGGTGGCGAGCGGCGAGCCGGCCGCAGCCCCGAGCGCAAGTGCAACCGCGACCTCGAACGCTGCGCTCGACGACAGCCCGCCACCGATCGCGAGCGTGCTGGCGACAACGAGATCCGCTCCCGCGGGCCGGCGGCCTCGTTCGTGGAGCGCGCGCGCGACGCCGACGACGAGCCGGCCCCAGCTCGGCGTTACCCCGAAGGGGTCGTCGCGGCCGTCGCCGGCGACATCGACGACACCTTCGAGATCGAGCGACCGGGCGACGATGCGCGAGTCGCGGCGCGGTCGCATCGCGACACAGACGTCGCGGTCGATCGCCATCGCGACGATGGGTCCCTCGTGGTAGTCGACTTGACCACCGATCAGGTTGACGCGCCCCGGCGCGCGAAAGACCCGCGCGCCGGGGAGCTCGTCGAGGAGCTGTTGGATCAGCAGGCGCGTGACACTACGAGTTGACGAACGCGTACACCTGGGTGAAGACGGTGTAGTTGTCCTTCACCTCCGAGTGCCCGAGGCAGGCGGTCTGGGTGTTGATGCCGCCCGGGATCTGTGCGTTGCTGTTCGGGATGATGACGCCGTCGCATCCCGACCACCATGCGCCGTGCCGGGTCGGGCCCGGAACGCTCGGCGACGCGTTGAGCTGGTTCACGTAGCTCGACCCGGGCACCATCTGGCGGCAACTTGTCAGGAAGTAACAGCCGTAGGCCCACGTCGTGCCTTGATTGGCGCCGGCGAGCGTGACCAGCTCGTCGACCTTCGCGGTGCCACCGAGGTTCTTGACGTAGTAGCGGGTGCTGAGCGCGCCCATCGAGTGGGCGATGATGTCGACCCGTGTCGCGCCAGGGTTCGCTGCCAGCAGGTTGTTCACCTCGGTGCTGACCTGACTTGCCGTCGTCGCGTTGCTCTGCGCCCAGTTGTAGGAGAACGCTCGTAGCTGCGCGCTCGTATAGCCCTGCGCCTGGAAGTAGCCCTTGACCGTGTTCCATGTGCTCGCGCTCGACGAGAAGCCGTGCACGAACAAGACCGGGTTCTGCCCGACCGCGTCCGCATCGGGCGCACTCACAGCCTGCCCGGCGACGGGCGCCACCACCAGCGCGGTCACCACCACCGCGCGCCGCAGTCTGCGTGTGATCATTCGGTTCCCCCTCGTCCATGGAGCCCTTCGGACTCTCGGTTGGCATGGAGTCCTTCCGACTCTCGGTTGGCTACCGGACGGTAACCAGGATTTGCCGTCCCTGCACGGGCCACAGAAGCAGTGCCGGTCTGGCTATGCCTCGCGGAGCGCGGCGGCCGCCGCCTCGGGGACGACCGGGTTGCTCAGCGTGCCGCTCCCCAGCTCGCCGCTGGCGATGAACCGGGCGACGCCGGGCGCTCGCTGCGGTGGCGCGAGATGCGCGTGGAGGTGGTACTCGCCGTCGTGACGGCTCGGAGCCTGGTGGAACCACAGCAGGTACGGGAACATCGGGCTGCGGCTCGGGTCGGCCGACCAGAGCCGGTCGTACCGGCCGAGCACGTCGAGCAGCGCGTCGACGAGCGCCGCTCGCTCGTCGTCGTCGAGGTCGGCGAGCCTCCCGACGTGGCGGCGTGGGGTGAGGCGCAGGCCGAACGAGTAGGCGCTCGCGCGGGGTACGTAGGCGAGCCACTGCGCCGAATCGTGGACGACGCGGGCGTTGCCGTCCTCCTCGGACAGCTCCCGGCAAGACCCGCAACCGTGGTCACGGTTCACGATCGCTTCCCGTGCCGGGTTCGGCGGGACGAAGGGGAACGCGTAGATCTGGCCGTGCGGGTGGTGGATCGTCGCACCGACATCCGGCCCGCGGTTCTCGAACACGAGCACGTACTCGATCTCTGAACGGCGCAGGAGGGCTTCGGTCCGGTCGATCCACAGCTCGACGACCTTCCGGAGTTGCGCGGGGAGCAGCGTCGACATCGAGGCGTCGTGGTCGGGCGCGTACAGGATGACCTCGGACGCGCCGACCGCCGGAAGGGTCGTCGTGCCGGCCGCCTCCGCTGCGTCGGGGTCGATGGGCTCGCCCGGTTCGAACGCGGGCCAGCGGTTGGGGAAGGCGCGGACGTCGTACGGATCGGGGGCCTCGAGCCCACCGACGCAGAACGGACACCCGGTCGCGGGCAGGTTCGGCCGCTCCTGGCGGTGCCTGACGATGTTCACCCACTCCCGAGTCAGCGGATCGAATCTGAACTCCCCGCCGCTCACACCCCCGTTTCTACCGAACTTGCGTCACTTGGCCGGACCGAGCACGGGTAAGTGACGCATGTTTGTCCTCCGGGAGGTCATTGTCGCACCCCTTCTGTATGAATGTCCGATATGGACGATGCAGACAGGAAACTCTTCGAGGTCGCCAGGCGACAGCACCAGGTGTTCACAACGGAAGATGCGGTGACCTGCGGCCTCAACCAGGGCCAAATCGACACCCGCGTCGAGTGGGACCTGTACGTGCCTCTCCACCGTGGAGTCTTCACGTTCGGGTCGACGCCACAGTCCTTCTGGCGCGATGCAGCGGCTGCCGTTGCCGCGGGCGGATCCGGGGCATTTGCGACTGGTCCCACGGCCGCTGAGCTCTGGGGTCTGCCGGGCGCCTCACCTGCACCGATCGAGATCACATGCCCGCGATGGGGACGCGCGCGTCCGACCGGGCTTCGCGTACGAGAGCGCATCCGCATCGCGCCGCGCGACCTGCGGATGGTCGAAGGAATTCGGTGCTCGCGGCCCGAGTTGACGGTGATCGAAGTTGTCCGGGTTCGCGGCGCCACCATCGGTGAGCGGGCGTTTCACGAGGCGCGTCGCAAGCGATTGATGACGTACGACTCGATGGTCGACGTCTTTGTCCGACACGCGCGGCGCGGTGTGCCCGGTATTGGCGGCATGCGCGCGATTCTCGATCTTTGCAGCGCCGATGATCGCCCGAACGAGAGTCCACGCGAAACGATGCTGCTGCAAACGTTGCGGCGCGCAGGGCTGCCGACCCCTGATACCCAGGTTGTAATCCGGGATGAGTGGAACCGGTTCGTTGGACGTTCGGACTTCGGTTACAGCAAGTGGCGGATCACCATCGAATATCACAGCCGTGACTGGCACTCGACTCCAGAAGAGGTCGAGGCCGACGAACGCAAGCGCAATCGCTACTGGAAGGCGGGCTGGATCCCGATCGTGGCTCGACGCGACGACCTGACTCATCGCCGAGGCGCGGATTTCCTCGGCGCGCTTCGGCAGGCGATCGCACTCCGCGAAGCCGCCTCCGCCTCGAACCTGCGTCAGAAACCCGCATCAGGTGCGGCGAAGTGACGCAAGTTCGGGAAAGGAGGGGAGGGTCAGGCGGCGCGAATGGCGGGCATGACGTCGCCCGCGAAGCGCTCGAGACCGGCGCGGTCGAACGGAGCACGCATCGCGAGGATCAAGTACTGCGCGCCGGCGGCGGCGTACGCGCCGGCCTTGTCGACCATCTCCTGCACACCGCCCGTGAAGACCCCCGGGCGAACGTAGTTCGCCATGTTGCCGAACTGCGCGGTCAGCTCCTCGTCGGTGAATGCCATACCGACGTTCACCGTGCGCGTGATCGTTCGCGGATCGCGCCCGAGGCGTTCGCAGTGACCATCGAGCACGAGCGACTTGTGGGACCACACGTCGGGTGCGATGAACGGCACGTTCCAGCCATCCGCATGCTGCGCCGCGATGCGCAGCGTCACCTTCTCCCCGCCCCCTCCGACCCAGATCGGGAGGCGGGCCTGCACGGGCTTGGGTTCGCACTGCGCGTCGGTCAGCGAGAAGAAGTCGCCATGAAACGTGGTTCGCTCGTTCGACAGGAGGCCGCGCACGCACTGGATCGATTCCTCGAGCAGGCGGAGCCGTTCTCCGGCTGTGCCGTAGTCGATCCCGTACACGTCGTACTCGTGCTGGAGCCAGCCGCCACCCATGCCGAGCACGATGCGTCCGCCCGAGAGCTGATCGAGCGCTGCCATGGCGTTCGCGAGCACGGCAGGATGGCGATAGCCGGCCGAGTACACGAGGGAGCCGCACTGCACGCGCTCGGTCGTCGCTGCCAGCGCGGCGTGCGATACAACGGCCTCGAGGCAGTGCGGGTTCCCGGTGGCGTCGGCGGCGTAGAAGTGGTCCCAGATCGAGATCCAGTCGAAACCGAGCTCCTCGATCCGTCGCCACAGCGTTCGCAGCTCGGACATCGTGGTGTTCTGCAGCCCGGTGTGCACGCCGAACTTGACGTCCATCGGTCGTGTCCCTTCAGACGCTTCTTGGCGCTTCAGACGAGATGGGGCATCACGCGCGCAGCGATCAGCCGGAGGTGATCGAGGTCGTCGAGATCGAGGATTTGCAGGTAGACGCGTCCGGCGCCCAGTGCCGCGTACTCGTGGATCTTCGCGATCACCTCGTCGGGAGTCCCGGCCGCTCCGTTGGCGCGCAGCTCGTCGGGCTGGCGGCCGATCGCGGCGGCGCGGCGCGCGATGTCGGCTTCGGTGTCGCCGACACACGCGACGAGCGCAACGGAGAACGTCATCGATGCGGGGTCGCGGTCGCGCGCCTCGCAGGCCGATCGGACCACGTCGACCTGCCGGCCGAACGCGTCGAGCGGCGGAAACGGCACGTTGAACTCCTGCGCGTACGTCGCGGCGAGCCGCGGCGTGCGCTTCGGCCCGTACCCGCCGACAAGAACCGGCAGGGGTGATTGCACAGGCTTGGGCAGCGCTGGCGAATCGGCGAGCGCGTAGTGCTTGCCGGCGAAGGAGAAGTGTTCGCCGATCGGCGTCGCCCACAGCCCGGTGACGATCGCGAGTTGCTCCTCGAACCGCTCGAACAACGAGTTGAGATCGGGGAACGGGATCCCGTAGGCGGTGTGCTCGTCGGTGTACCAGCCGGTGCCGAGCCCGAGCTCGACGCGGCCGCCGCTCATGTGATCCACCTGCGCAACCGCGATCGCGAGCGGACCAGGTAGGCGGAAGGTGCCGGCGGTCACGAGCGTGCCCAACCGCAACCGAGAGGTGTCGCGCGCGAGCCCGGCGAGGGTGATCCACGCGTCGGTCGGGCCGGGAAGCCCGGAACCGTCACCCATTCTGAGGTAGTGGTCCGAGCGGAAGAACGCGTCGAAGCCCAGCTCCTCGGCGAGGCGAGCGACGGTGAGGAGCCGATCGTACGTCGCGCCCTGTTGCGGTTCGGTGAAGATCCGGAGCTGCACGGCGACACCGTACCGATGCCGGTCGCATCGCGTCGTCTCCTAGCCTGGGCCGATCATGTTGCAGGTGGAGCGCTGGCCGAATCTCACCGACCCCGTGCTCGTGTACGCGTTCCGAGGCTGGATCGATGCTGGCCTCGCGGGTGGTGGCACGGTCGATGCCCTCATCGATCAGATGGACGCCGCGGAGCAGTTCGCGGGCATCGATCTCACCGATCTGCTCGACCTCCAGCAGGTGCGACCCGTGGTGCATCTCGTCGACGGGGGACTGCGCGAGATCGAGTGGCCGACCGTCGAGATCTGGTGCGGGCATCTCGGGCGCGACCTCGTGGTCGTTCGCGGACCCGAGCCGTCGATCAAATGGCCGAGCTTCGCGGCGACGATCGTGGAGCTCGCCAACCGTGCGCGCGTCGCCGACGCGGTCGCGTTGGGTGGCATGCCGGCCCTGACGACACACCGCCGACCGGTTCCCGTGCTCGCCACCGCGGCGTCACGGAGTCTCGCGCAGGAGCTCGGCACCCTGCGCGACGACTACGCCGGCGCGACCGGATTGAACACCGTCGTCCAGCATTCGCTCGGCGTCGCGGGCATTCGCTCCGCGGCGCTGTGGGCGCAGGTCCCGCAATACGTCGCGGGTTCCGCGTCGCCACCCGCGGTGCGAGCCATGCTCGGCCAGCTCGCCGCTCGCTACCACATGACGCCCGAGCTGGGTGCTCTCGAACGGCGCGCCGCCGCGTACCGCGACCGCGTTGAGGAAGGCCTCGCCGAGCGTCCCGACGTGCGCTCGATCGTCGATCAACTCGACCGTCAGCTCGACGAGCGCGGACCGGCCGGCGGTGTCGAGGAGCTGCCGAAGGATCTGCCGAGCGGCGACGAGCTCGCGACCGAGATCGAGCAGTTCCTCCGCAGCCAGGGCGACCAGTAACGGTTCAGGGCGTCGCGAGGCAACGCATACCCAAGTAGGAACGTCAGGCAGCGTCGTCGGGCATGTTGCCGACATCCTGGTGGCGCTGCTGCGGGATGTGCACTCGGAGCGCGTCGCGAGCCTGGAGACCGGCGACGACCTCGATCCGACCGCCGACGGCGCGCGCGAGATTGTGGAGGCGCTCGAGCCCGCGCCCTGCGACCACCCCGCCGCTGACCTCGATGACCAGCCGCGTGCCGACCCGCTCGGCGCTCGTTCGTATCTCCGCGGCATCGGGGTTGCGCCGAGCGGCCTCCGTGATGAGCGCGACGAGCAAGTCGTGCATGCGGTCTTTCTGTGTCGTCACTGCCACCTGTGGACTGCACCGTACGATCACGCGGCGGGCTCCGAGCTCCGGTGCGCACACCTCGACGGCACGACCGATCGCGTCGCGCACGAGCAACGTCGAGTGCAGAGCGCGGGCTTCCGCGGGAACGGGCACCACGGCGGCCATGGCGCGGATCACCTGTGCGAGCTCGTCGGCCAGGTGCCGCGCGCGCCACAGCAGGTCGGGCGCTGGAGCGTCACCGTCGGAGGTGCCGACGCGGGCGAGGGCGAGGCGCTGGAGTGTCTCGACGATCTCGCCGAGGGGTACGGCCAGCTGGCGGGCGACCTCGTCGAGGCCTCCGTGTGCGGCGTCCATCTCGCGTGTCGTCATCGCCGACCCCTTTGCTCCCTACTCCTGCCCCTGCTGCGCGCGGCCTCGGCCTTCGGCCTGGTCCGTCGCTCGTTCCCTCCATCGGCGCGCCTGCGCGCGCGATTGAGCGCCGATCCGCCGGGAGTGTGGCGACTGGTCGAGAATGGGCCTCGTTGAGCGCTCACGCAGCGTTGTGGAGCCCCGACGTGGTGCGGCACGGAGCAGCGCCCGCGTAGCCTGCGCCGCCGTTCGCTGCCGAACCCGCGGAGGAGACCCGGCCGTGCCGACGTTCGACGACGCCATCGCCCAGATCACCGGCCCGGGCGGCGCCATGGAGATCGTGGTCGAGGACGTGCTGGGTCAACCGGTGCAGGTCTATCGCCGGCGCATGCGATCGCTGCGTGAGTTGATGAGCCAGAACGCGACGAGAACCGACACTCCATTCCTCGTGCAGGGCGACCGGCGGTTCTCCCTGGGAGAACACGACCGGATCGCGCGACGGATCGCCCGTGGACTCGCCTCGATCGGCATCGCCAAAGGCGATCGTGTCGCGGTCGTCTCGGCGAACAATCCGGAGTGGGTCTTCACATGGTGGGCGTGCGCGATCCTCGGTGCCATCTGCGTGCCGCTGAACGCTTGGCAGAAGAGCGAGGAGCTCTCGTTCGCGCTCGGCGATAGCGCGTGCAAGGTCGTGATCGCGGATCGGAAACGCCTGGACTTGATCACGCCCATCCTCGACGACCTGCCCGGGCTCGTGGACATCTTCCTCGTCGGTGAGCTCGACGAAGGCGACCTCGGGGTCGTGCGCGCCTTCGACGAGCTGTGCGGAGGCCGCGACGATCCAGGCGAGGACCCCGGTATGCCGGCCGGCGACCTCGATGAGGACGACATCCTCGCGATCCTCTACACGTCGGGCACGACGGGTCGACCGAAGGGCGCGACGATCACCCACCGCCAAACGATCGCGAACCTCCAGAACATCATCTGCCTCGGTCTCGCGCAGGTGAAGGCCGGAGTCGCCGTCGGCGTGCGCGGTGGAGAAGCCGGTGTGCAGGACGCGTCGTTGCTCGTGGTCCCCCTCTTCCATGTGACGGGCTGCCTCGCGACGATGGTCGTCAACTACGCGACGGGCGGCAAGCTCGTGCTGATGCCCCCCGGTCGCTTCGATCCGTCGGCGGCGATGGCGACGATCGAGCGAGAGCGCGTGACGAGCATCGGCGGGGTCCCGACGGTGATGTGGCGCATCATCGAGTCGCCCGACTTCGCGGACTACGACCTGTCTTCGGTGCGGCGTGCGAGCTACGGCGGCGCGCCGGCCGCGCCCGAGCTCGTCGACCGCATCGACCAGGCCTTCCCGAAGCTGCGCAAGACGCTCTCGACGGCGTACGGCCTCACCGAGACGGCATCGGTCGCGACCGCGCTGGGTGGCGACGACTACTTCGCCCATCCCTCGAGCTGCGGGCGGGCAGTGCCGACTCTCGAGCTGCAGATCCGCGACGACGAAGCACGAGAAGTTCCTCGTGGCGAGCGCGGAGAGATCTGGATCAAGGGTCCGACGGTGATGCTGCGCGGCTATTGGAACCGGCCCGAGGTGAACGCCGACGTCCTCGTCGACGGTTGGTTCCGCACCGGTGACATCGCTCGGCAGGACGAGGAGGGTTTCGTCTACATCGTCGACCGTGCGAAGGACATGATCATCCGTGCCGGCGAGAACATCTACTGCGTCGAGATCGAGAACGTGCTGTACGACTATCCCGGAGTGGTCGACGTTGCGGTCGTCGGCGTGCCTCACGTGCAACTCGGGGAGGAGGTGAAGGCTGTCGTCCACCTCAAGCCAGGGTCTCAGGCGACCGCCGAAGACCTCAGGGCACACTGCCGCCGCCACCTCGCCGACTTCAAGGTTCCCGCCCACGTGGAGTTGCGCGACGAGCCGTTGCCGCGCAACCCCGCAGGCAAGATCTTGAAGGCGACGCTTCGCGGGGGAGAAAACACTTTCGTCGCCGGCGACGACCAGGCGTTGTAGCGCACGTGCTCAGCTTCCACGAGGTCTGGGGCTACTTCTCGATCGGGTTCAACGCGTTGGCCGGCGTCGCGATGCTGGTCGCGTGGAAGGTCGCCGCAGTTCGCAAGCCGGCATGGGCGCTGGTGATCGCGGCACAAGTCTCGATGATGGTGCAAGTGCTCGTCGGCGTGTTGCTCGTCACGGTCGATGAGATCCAGCCGCCCCGGATCCACATGTTCTACGGCTTTCTCGCCTTCATCACGGTCGGTTTGCTCTACTCCTACAAGTACGTGTGGAAGGCCCGCGGCTGGCTCGAGCTCGCGTACGGTCTCGGCGGATTGTTCCTCATGGGTCTCGGCATCCGCGCGGTGTTGCAGGTCGCGTGACGTCTCCGCGGCTTAGGTTTGGGGTCATGCGGACTCGCGTGTTACTACTCTTCGGCGGCCGGTCTGCAGAGCACGACGTGTCTCGTGTCACCGCGGTGGCGGTCGCTCGAGCGCTCGATCCGGCGAAGTACGACGTGGTCCCCGTCGCGATCACGACCGAGGGCCAGTGGCTGCTCGCCGACGACGCGCGCGCGCTGCTCGCGAACACCCGCGGCGCGCTGCCGGTCGCGTTCTCGATCACCGGGACGCCGGTTACGCCGAGCGCCGATCCGACGCGCGCGGCGCTCGTACCCACCGGCGGCGGTCCGCCGCTCGCGGTCGACGTGGTGGTGCCGTTGCTCCACGGTCCGTACGGCGAGGACGGCACGGTGCAAGGTCTGCTCGAGCTCGCCGGTGTCCCATACGTCGGCGCCGGCGTGCTCGCCAGCGCGCTCGGGATGGACAAGATCGCGATGAAGCGCGCATTCCGCGCCTGCGGGCTCGCACAGCCGGCGTACCGAACGCTGCGCGACGGTCACGACGCGTCCGCGTTCTGCGCCCAGGTCGAGATCGAGCTCGGGCTGCCGTGTTTCGTGAAGCCGGCCAACATGGGCAGCTCCGTCGGGGTCTCGAAGGCGCACGATCGGGCCGAGCTCGAAGCGGCGGTCACACTCGCTCTGGGATACGACGAGTGGATCCTCGCCGAGGAGGCGATCGTCGGCCGCGAGGTCGAGGTGGCGGTCCTCGGCGACGACCCGCCGATCGCGAGCCGGGCCGGCGAGATCGTCCCTGGTGCCGAGTTCTACGACTACGCGGACAAGTACGAGTCGGGCGCCGCGACCCTGCTCGCACCGGCCCCGCTCGAGCCGGCTGCCGAGGCGGAGGTGCGTGCACTGGCACTGCGCGCGTTCGAAGCCTGCCGGGGCGAGGCGATGGCGCGGGTCGACTTCTTCTACGAGACGGCCGGCAGGGCGCGCGGGTTCCTCGTCAACGAGCTGAACACGATCCCCGGGTTCACCCCGATCTCGATGTTCCCGAGGCTCTGGGAGGTCACCGGCCTCTCTTACCCTGCGCTCGTCGACCGCCTGATCGAGCTGGCGATCGAGCGGCACACCCGCCGAGAGAAAAGGGCAGGGCGCCAGCGGGCCTGACGCTCGTCGACCCACGGTTCAGACCCGGTCTGCGCCCGCCGATGATCTTGCTACGGCGATGGCGGCAATGGGAATGGACGCGACGAACGACGACTTCTGGGGCGAGGTGGGCGGCGCGCTCTCTCGTGCCGTCGTCGACGCGCTCGACGACGGCGTCTGGATGCTCGATGTCGACGGCCGGACGACGTTCGTGAATCGCCGCGCCGCGGAGATGCTGGGCTACGAGCCGCGCGAGATGCTCGGCCGTCATCTCCTCGAGTTCAAACCCGCGCATGAGCGCGAGGCGACGCGCGCTCACCTCGAGCGGCGCGCCAAGGGGGTCGGCGGCTCCTACGTCACGTCCTTCCTCCACCGCGACGGACACCACATTGGCGCGGACGTCGTGGCACGCTCCATGCTCGACGACAACGGCGTGCACACGTCCTCGGTCGCCGTGATCAGGGAGCACCGCGGACGGGCACAGACCGACGCCGACTACCGGACGCTCATCGACCACGCGCCCGACGCGATCTGCATCTTCGATCCTGATGAGGGTCGCTTCGTCGATGTGAATCCTGCCGCCGAGCGGCTCTTCGGACGCGACCGCAGCGCGCTCCTCTCGATCGATCCCGCCGAGTTGTCACCGGAGTTGCAGGTCGACGGACGCCGATCGATCGAGCACACCTCCGAACATCTCGCGCTCGCGCGATCGGGCGAGACGGTCGAGTTCGAGTGGATCCACCGCCACGCTGACGGCCACGAGGTTCCGTGCGAGATCCAGCTCACAAGGCTGCCTGGTCCGCGGTTTCGGACGCGTGCGTCACTCCGCGACGTCTCTGACAGGCGACTCGCGCAGCGCGCGCTCCGGGAATCAGAACAGCTCTACCGAACGATCGTCGAGACCGCGGCCGAAGGCATCGTCATGGTCGACCGTGACTATCGCATCACCTTCGCCAACGAGCGGTTCGCTGAGATGCTCGGGTGCTCGTTGACGAGCTTGCTGGGGCACAAGGTCGAGGACCTCGCGACACCCGAGGGTCGCGACCTGATCCTCGCCGGCCGCGAGCGGCGCCTTTCGGGGGAGACCGGCCGGTACGAGCTGCCGATGCAGCATGCTGACGGGTCGACCGTGTGGTGTCAGCTCTCGGCGGCTCCGCTGCACGACGAGCACGGTGAGATCGTCGGCGCCGTCGGCATGCACACCGACGTCACGGAGCGGCGGCTCGTCGAAGCCCGATCTCGTGCCTTGGCCGAGCATGCGTCGGACATGGTGTCGATCATGGGAGCAGACCTGCGCTTCGTCTGGGCGTCGAGCGCGACCGAACGCGTCCTCGGCTTCCCCGTCGACGAGATCGTCGGGATGCTCGCGCTCGACCTCGTCCATCCCGATGATCACGACATCGCGGTCGACGGCATCGTCGAGTTGTTCGACCGCCCCGGGGCACAGGTGCGGCGCGAGCTTCGTGTGATGCGAGCCGACGGGTCGTTCTTGCACGGTGAGGTCCTTGCGGTGAACCAGCTCGACGACCCGGTGCTCTCCGGCATCGTGCTGAGCACCCGCGACGTCAGCGAACGCCATCGCGCCGCGCAGGCACTCCAGCACTCCGAAGCGCGCAATCGCAGCATCGTCGAGACCGCAGCCGACGCGATCGTCACGGTCGACGGCGAAGGTCGAGTGCTGACGCTGAACCGCGCCGCCGAGATGATCTTCGGGTGGAGCGAAGCAGAGGTACAAGGGCTCGCCGCCCGAACCTTCTTACCGCCCGAGAGCCTCGACGTTGTCCGGCTGGCCGTGACCGCGGGTGAAGCGCGCGCCATCTCGTGCGACGCCGTGCGCCGCGACGGCACGCAGTTCCCGATCGAGCTGTCGCTGTCGCTGATCGAGGTCGACGGGCAACGCACGATCACCGCGATCGCTCGCGATGTGACGGTGCAGCGAGCGTTCGAAGCGCGTCTCGAGGCGCTCGCCCTCCACGACACGCTGACCGGGCTCCCGAACCGCCGTCGGCTCCTCGAGCGGATCGAGGAGGCGATGGCTCGAGCCCGCCGCCACGACGCGATGCTCGCGGTGTTGTTCTGTGACCTCGACCGGTTCAAGGTCGTGAACGACAGCCTCGGCCATGATGCCGGCGACCAGCTCCTTGTCATGGCAGGGACGCGGATCGGCGCGGTGATCCGCGACACCGACACCCTCGCCCGTCTCGGCGGTGACGAGTTCGTGATCCTGTGCGAAGAGGTCGAGTCGGTCGCGCAGGTCACCGAGATCGCACAACGCGTTTCGGCCGCGCTCGACCAGCCGTTCGATGTGCGTGGCACCGAGGCCTTCGTCACGACCTCGATCGGGGTCGCCTTGTGGACGGGCGGCGCCGAGACCCCGCTCGACATGCTGCGAAACGCCGACACGGCGATGTATCGAGCCAAGGACGGCGGGCGGAACCGGTTCGAGATCTTCGACGAGGCGATGCAGGCGTGGGCTTCGGCCCGGCTGGAGTACGAGTCGGCGCTCCGGCGTGCCATCGAGCGCGACGAGCTTCGCGTGCACTATCAGCCCATTGTCGAGCTCGCGACCGGCCGGCCGGTCGCCGTCGAAGCGCTCGTGCGATGGGATCGGGGCGACCTCGGTCTCCTCGCGCCGGGCGAGTTCATCGCGCTTGCCGAGGAAACGGGGCTGATCGTGCCGATCGGTGCGTGGGTGCTCGATCGAGCATGCAGGGACTGCGCGGCGTGGCAACGGTTCGCTCCCGGCATCGGCGTGAGCGTCAACCTCTCACCGCGCCAGCTCGCGGCGTCCGATCTGCTCGAGAACGTCGCCCGGATCCTCGCCGCGAGCGGGCTGCGGACCGATCAGCTGTGCCTCGAGATCACCGAATCGGTGCTCATGGACGACGCTCCCCGGAGCCTGGACACCTTGCACGCGCTGACGGATCTCGGTCTACGGCTCGCGTTGGACGACTTTGGTACCGGCTACTCGTCGCTCACGTATCTGCGCCGGTTCCCGATCGACACGCTGAAGATCGATCAGAGCTTCGTTCGCCCACTCGCGGACGGCGGCGACACGACGATCGTGCGTGCGATCGTCGACCTCGCTCGAGCACTCGGGCTGATGGTCATCGCGGAGGGGATCGACGACTCGTCGAAGCTCGACGCGCTCCGAGCAATCGGTTGCGAGCTCGGCCAGGGCTACCTGTTCGCCCGGCCAGAGCCCATCGAAGCGCTGCGTGCACGGCTCGGCGCGGCGAGCCGAGGGTTGATGCCCGCTACAGGTTCACGACCGGGCAGGTGAGCGTCCGGGTGATCCCCTCGACGAGCTGCACCTGGCTCACCACCATCTTGCCGAGCTCGTCGACGGTGCCCGCCTCTGCCCGCACGATCACGTCGTAGGGCCCGGTCACGTCGTCCGCGCCGAGCACACCGGCCAGGCCGCGGATGGCCTCGACGACACTGCTCGCCTTGCCGACCTCGGTTTGGATGAGGATGTAGGCCTGAACCGTCACCGCGACTCCCTTCCAGCAGTGGCCGCAGACTAGGCACGATTTCCCGCCGGCGCGTTGCTGCGCCGCTTCGCTTCGGCGTCACCGCATCGGCCCTGTTTACACTTTCGTACCTTTTCTCACGTCGATCGACCCGACGAGGATCCCATGACGACCACAGAGGCACCGACATCGAACCGACCCTTGCTGGAGTGGGTGTCGCGGTGGGCGGAGATCCTGCAGCCGGATCGAGTCGAGTGGTGCGACGGCTCCGACGTGGAGTTCTCCGAGCTGTGCCGGCGCCTCGTCGAGACCGGCACGTTCACGCAGCTCGATGCCGGCAAGCGACCGAACAGCTTCTACGCACGATCTGATCCCGGCGACGTCGCGAGGGTCGAGGATCGCACCTTTATCTGTTCGGAGGCCGAGATCGACGCAGGGCCGACCAACAACTGGCGAGACCCCGCGGAGATGCGCGAGACGATGCTCGCGCTGTACCGGGGTGCGATGCGTGGCCGCACCATGTACGTGGTGCCGTTCTCGATGGGTCCGCTCGGCAGCCGCATCGCGCACATCGGTGTCGAGTTGACCGACAGCGCGTACGTGGCGGCGTCGATGCAGGTGATGACGAGGATGGGGCAGGGCGCGCTCGAGGTGCTCGGCCCCGACGGTGCGTTCGTCCCGTGCGTCCACAGCGTCGGAGCGCCGCTCGCCGACGGCGAACGCGACGTTGTCTGGCCGTGCAGCCCCGACAACAAGTACATCGTGCACTTTCCCGAGACGCGCGAGATCTGGAGCTACGGCTCCGGTTACGGCGGCAATGCGCTACTGGGCAAGAAGTGCTTCGCGCTGCGCATCGCCTCGACGATGGCACGCGACGACGGGTGGCTCGCCGAGCACATGCTGATCCTGAAGCTGACGAACCCGGCCGGGGAGGTGCACTACGTCGCGGCGGCTTTTCCCAGCGCGTGCGGCAAGACCAACCTCGCGATGCTCGTGCCGACGATCCGCGGATGGCGCGCCGAGACGATCGGCGACGACATCTGCTGGATGAAGTTCGGCACCGACGGCCGGCTGTACGCGATCAACCCCGAGTTCGGGATGTTCGGCGTCGCGCCGGGAACCGGGCTCGACACGAATCCGAACGCGATCGCGGCGCTCGACCGGAACACCGTGTTCACCAACGTCGCGCTCACCGACGACGGCGACGTCTGGTGGGAAGGTCTCACCGACGATCCGCCTTCGCACCTCACCGACTGGAAGGGCAACGACTGGACACCCGGTTCGCCGAACCCGGCCGCCCACCCGAACGCGCGCTTCACGGCGCCGCTGAGCCAGGTTCCGAGCGTCGCGCCCGAATGGCAGGATCCGGCAGGGGTGCCGATCAGCGCGTTCCTCTTCGGGGGGCGGCGCGCGTCGGTCGTGCCGCTCGTGACGGAGGCGTTCGACTGGGAGCACGGCGTGTTTCTCGGTGCGATCATGGCGAGCGAGACGACTGCGGCGCAGGCGGGCGCGGTCGGAAACTTGCGGCGCGACCCGTTCGCGATGCTCCCGTTCTGTGGCTACCACATGGGCGACTACTTCGCGCACTGGTTGCGGATCCGAAAGGAGTCCGAGGCCGATCGGCTGCCGAGGATCTTCTACGTGAACTGGTTCCGCAAGGATGCGGGCGGCAAGTTCTTGTGGCCGGGCTACGGCGAGAACTCTCGCGTCCTGGCATGGATCTTCGATCGCGTGAGCGGCCGCGGCGAAGCCGTCGACACCCCGATCGGGCGCTTGCCGGCAGCGGAGGCGCTCGATGTCAGCGGGTTGGACCTGCGTCCTGGCGCGCTCGAGGCGCTGCTCGACGTCGATGTCGAGGCGTGGAAGCAGGAGGTGCCGAGGATCGAGGAGCATTTCGCCATCTTCGGCGAGCGCCTGCCGGGCGCGCTGCGCGTACAGCTCGACGCGCTCGCCAAGCGTCTGGCCGGCTGAACCAGCGGGACGCGCTGGACGCGCTGGGCGGGCCTGGTCAGGCCGAGTCGCGGAGCTTCGCGAGGATCGCGGCTGTCGTGCGCCGCTGGGCGGTCCGAAGGCGCGCGGTCGCTTCCGCGGTTGCGAGCGGCTTGGCGAAGAAATAGCCCTGCGCCTGATCGCAGCCGAGCGTCACGAGCGCCGCAAGATGGTCCGCGGTCTCGACGCCTTCGGCGACGACCTGATGGCCGAGCGCGTGGCTCAGCGCGATCACCGCGGCGACGACCGTCGTGTCGGCCGCCATCGTACCGAGATCCGAGATGAACGATCGATCGATCTTCACGACGTCGATCGGGAACAGCCGCAAGTACGACAGGGCCGAATAGCCGGTACCGAAGTCGTCGATCGCGATCCGCACACCGAGCCGCTTCACGGACTCGAGCTGGGCAAGCGCCCACTCGGCGTCGTCGAGCAGCATGCTCTCCGTGAGCTCGAGGATGATCCATTCCGGGTCGATCCCGGCGCTGTGGACGGCCCGCTCGACGGTGTCGCGCAGGTTCGCCTGGTTGAGCTGACGACCGGACACGTTGATGCTGACGTGCAGCGGCCGGTCGAGGAACTCCTCGTTCCAGCGCGCGGTCTGCCGGCATGCCTCGTTGAGCACCCATTCGCCGATCGGGACGATCAGCCCCGTTTCCTCCGCGAGCGGGATGAAGTCCATCGGAGGAACGAGGCCGTGGCCCGGCCGCTCCCACCGGAGCAGCGCTTCGAACCCTGAGATCGTCCCGTCGGAGATCTCGACGATCGGTTGGTACAACAGGCGTAGCTCACCGCGCTCGATCGCGCCCGACAAGGCCATCTCGGTGTCGCGCCGCGCCGCCACCCAATCGCGCATCGCGGCGTCGAAGACCTCCCAACGATCCCGACCGGCTTCCTTCGCGCGATACATCGCGGCATCGGCGTCGCGGAGCAACGTCTCGCCGCTCGCGCCGCTCTGCTCGGGCACCGAGATGCCGACGCTGGCGGACACGACCGCCACCGCCCCGTCCGGCAACGAGAACGGTCGTGCGAGCGTGTCGACGATCCGGTCCGCGATGTCGAACACGGTTTGGCGTTCGGGGAGGTCCTCGCAGAGCACCGCGAACTCGTCGCCGCCGAGACGGGCCACCGTGTCGCTCGCCCGTACCGCGTCGAGGAGACGCTTCGCAGCCTCGACCAGCAGCCGATCGCCCGCGTCGTGGCCGTGCGTGTCGTTCACGGCTTTGAAGCGATCGAGATCGACGTAGAGCACGGCGACGCCGGCGGCGACACGGCTCGTGCGAGCCAGCGCATGGTCGATCCGGTCGGAGAGCAGGTGCCGGTTGAGCAACCCCGTCAGCCCGTCGTGGCTGGCCTGGAACTCGAGTTGATCCCTGACCGCCTCGCGGTCTCGCACGACGAGGAGGAACCGGCAGAGCACCGCGATCGTGATCAACAGGCCGATCGCGATCGGCGCCATCTTGGCACTCGGGGTACCGGCCACCCCGACGAGGTCGAGCGCAGGGGCCGTGAGCAACGCGATCGCGAGGAAGACGACGCGGGCCGGATGCAGCCGCGCCGACATCGTTGGCGCCGGTGTCGTGATCTCGCCGGCGTCGCGGTGCAGCGCGGCGGCGGCGAGCAACGCGTACGAGGTCGGATACAGCGAGTTGACGTAATCCAGCCAGCCGTCGGTCGCGGCGAACCGCGGGAACAGGGCGTAGCCGATGTCGAGCACCAGCGTCGTGCCGAAGAACCCGTAGAGCAGCCACGCGGCCCGCGTCCGGACGCCGGGGGAGAACGCGAGCCACGACAACGCGGTGAGCAGCAGGACGTCGCAGAGCGGGTAGGCCGCGCCCACGATGCGCTCCGACCAGGGCATACCGGCGTACGCGTTCGGCGTGACGAGGAACTGCCATGCGGCGAGCGCCCCTGCGGCCGCGAGGGCGAGGCCGTCGAGCACGACCTCGCGGTTGCCACGCGGCGAGCGGATCCGCAGCAGCCGCCAGATCGCGAGGACCATCAGCGGATACGCGACGAAGTAGGCGATGTCGGCCGGCGACAGGGTCGGCGGTTCCGAGTTTCGGATCGCGTAGGCGTCCCAGATGACGTCGCCGACCAACCAGAGCAGGAGGCCGCTCGCGAGCAACTGCCACGCGCGCCTCGCCCGTCCGGCGCGCCGGCGAGCGCCGGCGAACGTGCCGATCGTGGCGAGGAGCGCTGCGAGGTCGACGAGCACGGCCGAGACCCAGTACTCGGGCGTGAACATCCCCGCGACGCCAAGACCCAGGCAGGCGGCGACAATCAGAGGCCCGAGACGGGTCCGCATCCGGTTCAGATCGGCTGCGAACTCGGACGGCTTGAGCGTCAGACCTCGGCGGTCATCCCCATGTCGGGCTCGGCACCGGTGCGCAACCGGGTCGCGTGGCCGGCCCCGTCGACATCGAAGACGACGCGCTGACCCTGCCGCAGCATCCGGAACAACGAGCCGTCGAGCGCGTCGACCGCGAGCACGAGCTCGCGCCGATCGGTGTCGGTCAGTACCACGCCCTCGCCCGTGACCGGGTCGTAGGACTTGACGACTCCCTGCACGCCGGCTCCAGTCTCGCTGTTCGGTCTCGCTGTTCGGTCTCGCTGTTCGGTCTCGCTGTTCGGTCTCGCTGTTCGGTCTCGCTGTACTGGCGCCGGTCAGGGCTTTTGCACCTTGCCGGCCTTCAGGCACGAGGTGCACACGTGGAGACGCCGGGGCGCACCGCCGACGAGTGCGCGCACCTTTTGCACGTTCGGGTTCCAGCGCCGCTTCGTACGACGGTGGGAATGCGACAGCTTCATGCCGAACTGCGGCTTCTTACCGCAGACCTCGCAAACGGCAGCCATGACCGAACCTCGAAACGACGGCGGGGAAGCAAGAGACGCTACCAGGGCGCGCCGCGAAGTTACCGACCCGTGCGTCACTATTCTCACCGGCATGGCCTCTCGGACCTCGGCCTCGGGCACCCCGGCCACCCCGATCCGCGCATTGCCGTCGCTCGGTCCGTTGGAGCTGCGCCGCGCGGTCGAGAGCTTCCGCGACGCGCTGCGGGACCACCAGGAGGAGCTGAACCGGCTCAACGTCTACCCGGTCCCCGACGGCGACACCGGCACGAACATGGCGCTCACTCTCGAATCCGTGTGCAAGGAGCTGGCGACCGCCGAGGCCATGCCCGAGGTCTGTACCGCGATCTCTCGTGGCTCGCTCATGGGCGCTCGCGGCAACAGCGGCGTGATCACGAGCCAGATCCTGCGCGGCTTCGCCGAGGTCTGCACGACCGTGGACACGATCGGCCCACCCGAGGTGATCGCAGGGTTGCGACGCGCGGCTGACGCTGCCTACGAGGCGGTGCTACGGCCCGTCGAAGGCACGATCCTGACCGTCGTGCGCGAGACCGCCGAGGCGGTCGAAGCAGCTGGCGCCGACGGGGTGGTCGAGCTCGCGGCGCTGCTCGAGCGCGCGCGCGTCGCCGCCGACGCCTCCGTGGCGCGTACCCCTGAGCTGCTCCCTGTATTACGCGATGCGGGTGTCGTCGACGCCGGAGGTCGCGGGTTCACGTTGCTGGTCGCGGCGTTGCTCCACATCGTCGACGGCCGCGAGCTGCCCGAGGCAGAGGCCGTCGCCACCCCCGTGATCGTGGAACGGCACCTGGCCGGCGACGACGTCGCGGGGCTGCGGTACGAGGTGATGTTCTTCCTCGACGCGCGCGACGACGCGATCGGTGCGTTTCGCGATGCGTGGGGAGCCATCGGCGACTCGATCGTCGTGGTTGGTGGCGAAGGCCTCTGGAACTGCCATGTCCACACGAACGACATCGGCGCTGCCATGGAAGCCGGGATCGAGGCGGGCCGCCCGCACCAAGTGCGCGTCACCGACCTCTTCGAGGAGGTCGACGGTCAGCGCCTCGCCGAGCGTGATTGGGTTCGTGACGCGCAGGGCGACGCCGCGCCGGCGGATCTGGCGCGCGTCGAAACCGCGGTTGTCGCGGTTGCGGTCGGCGACGGCGTCCGGCGTTTGCTGACGAGCCTCGGCGTGCAGTGCATCGTCGCGGGCGGTCAATCGATGAACCCGAGCACCGAACAGATCCTCGATGCTGTCGAGCTGTGCAACGCCGCCTCGGTCGTCGTGTTGCCGAACAACAAGAACATCGTGCCGGTCGCCCAGCAGGTGCCCGGCCTCACGGAGAAGTCCGTGGAGATCGTCCCGACCACCAGCGTGGTCGAGGCGTTGGCGGCGCTCGTGGGCTACGACCCCGATGCCGGCCTGGTCGAGAACGTGGCCGCGCTCACCGAGGCGTCGACTCGCGTACGAACCGGCGAGGTGACCCAGGCCGTGCGCGACAGCCACGCCGAGTGCGGTCCGATCCGGCAGGGCGACTGGATCGCGATCGAGCGCGGCGGCGGGATCGTCGCCGCGCTCCCGAGCGCCGCCGACGCGTGCGCGGCGCTGCTCGACCGCCTTGTCGACGACGACGCCGAGATCGTCACCGTCGTCGTCGGCGCCCAAGCGCGCGCCGGCGACAACAGCCGGATCGAGGAACATCTGAAGCTCGCGCATCCACACGTCGAGGCGGAATTCCACGAGGGCGGCCAGCCGCTCTACCCGTACCTCGTGGGCGTGGAGTGAGCTCGGGCTCGCCGCTCACGCTGCGCGAGCTCGCCGAGATCGAACTGGCGCGCCTCAAGAGCGTCGGCCCCGCGCTCGATCGGCGCCTCGAGGTCATGGAGCTCCGTAGCGTTCTGGACGTGCTCGAGCACTATCCGCGCCGTTACGTCGACCGTACGCACCGCGCCGACATCGCCGATCTCGACGTCGGCGAGGAGGCGACGGTCGTCGGCGAGATTCGAAGGATCAGCGGGCGCCGGACGCGCAACGGACGCGCGCTCGTCGAGGTCAACGTCCACGACGGCACCGCGTATCTCGCGGTGACGTTCTTCAACCAGGCGTGGCGCGAACGCCAGCTTGCGGTCGGCACCGAGGCGGCGTTCTTCGGGAAGCTCGACGTGTACCGCGGCAAACGGCAGATGACGAACCCCTCGGTCGATGTGCTCCGCCGTCCGGGCGAGGCGGAGGACTGGACGGGCGAGGTCGTGCCGATCTACCCCCAATCCGGCAAGGCCGAGGTGTCCACATGGCAGGTCAGGCGGGTGGTCGCCGAGGCGTTGCGGCGGTGCGCCGATCGGGGGATCGCCGATCCGATGCCCGAACGGGTTCGTGAACGGCTCGAGCTCGTCACCCGCCACGAGGCCTACCGGATGGTCCACTCGCCGGAGTCCTTCGCCGAGCAGATCGCGGCCAGGAAGCGGCTGGTGTTCGACGAGTTCTTGCGCATGCAGCTCGGGCTCGTCAGCCGCAAGCGCGCGTTCGAGGCGCAACAGCAGGGCATCGAGCACCGCTCCGCACGCCGTCTCGTCGCCGACTTCCACGCCCGGTTGCCGTTCGCGCTCACCGGCGATCAACAGCGCGCGATCGACGAGATCATCACCGATCTCGAACACCGCGCGCCGATGCACCGTTTGCTGCAGGGCGACGTCGGGTCCGGGAAGACCGTCGTCGCGCTGAGCGCACTGCTCGCCGGCGTCGAGGGTGGCTATCAGGGTGCATTCCTTGCTCCGACAGAGGTGTTGGCCGAGCAACACCATCTTTCGGCGTCGCACCTACTGGCCGGGCTCACCGTCGGCTCGTCCGGCGGCTCGCTGTTCGCCGAACGCGAGGTCCGGGTCGAGCTGTTGACGAACCGCACGAGCGCCGGCGAACGGAAACGCATCAACGCAGGCCTCGACGCGGGCGAGGTCGACATCGTCGTCGCGACCCACGCGCTGCTCTACGAATCGGTCGCGATCCCGAACCTCGGCGTGGTCGTCGTCGACGAACAGCACCGGTTCGGTGTCGAACAGCGGAGCGCGCTGCGCGAACGCGGCCCGGGCGGTGCCATCCCCGATGTGCTCGTGATGACTGCGACGCCGATCCCGCGCACCGCGGGAATGCTCATCTACGGCGATCTCGACAAGAGCGAGCTGCGGGAGCTTCCGCCAGGCCGCACGCCGATCCGCACCGAGGTGATCGGGGAGAACCCGCTCGACCGCGAACGCGCCTACGCCACACTGCGGTCCGAAGTGCGCGAGGGACGCCAGGCGTACGTGGTGTGCCCGCTCGTCGAGGGATCGGACAAGGTGCAGGCGAAGGCCGTCACGGAGGAGTACGCGCGCCTTGGCGCCGAGGAGCTCGCCGGCTTACGGCTCGGGTTGCTGCACGGCCAGATGCCGTCGACAGAGAAGGAAGGCGTGATGAGCGCATTCCGCGACGGCGACCTCGACGTGCTCGTCGCGACGACGGTGATCGAGGTTGGGGTCGATGTCGCGAACGCGACGGTGATGGTCGTCGAGGACGCGGATCGGTTCGGGCTGTCGCAACTGCATCAGCTGCGCGGGCGCGTCGGACGAGCAGGTCACACGAGCGTCTGCTTCCTGCTTGCCGAGCCGGCGACCGAGGACGCGAAGGAACGGATGGCGGCGATAGCCGCCTCGACCGACGGGTTCTTGCTCGCAGAGAAGGATCTCGAGATCCGCGGCGCAGGCGAGGTGTTCGGCGAGCGCCAGAGCGGCTTTTCCGATCTGAAGCTCGGCCGCATCCCGCGCGACGAGGCCGTCGTGGTCGAGGCGAGGAGGGTGGCCGAGGAGATGCTGGACGCTGATCCGTTGCTCGAGGCGACACCGGCGCTGCGCGAAGAGGTCGAGGACCTCCTCGGCGACGACCTCGACTTCCTCTTCAAGAGCTAGGGAGGTCGGGGTGGTCGCGCCCGGCGTTCGGGTCATCGCGGGGACCGCACGGGGGCGGCGCCTCGTCGTTCCGAAGGGCGACACCGTGCGGCCGACGAAGGATCGCGTGAAGGCGGCGATGTTCTCCGCGCTCACCGCGCGCGACCTGCTGATCGACGCGGTCGTGCTCGATCTCTACGCCGGGAGCGGAGCACTCGGGGTGGAGGCGCTCTCACGCGGCGCCGCGTCCGTCACGTTCGTCGACTCCGCAGCCGCTGCGACCCAAGCGATCACCGACAACGTCACGCGCTGCGGTTTCGGCGACCGGTCCGAGATCATCCGTCGCGACGCGCGCACGTTCCTGGCCTCGGCGCGGACCACCTTCGACCTGGCGTTCGTCGATCCGCCGTACGACCTGAGCGACGAGGCGCTGCGCCCGGTCGTCGACCGCCTCGCCGCCGACCTGATTCCGGGCGGGCTCGTCGTTCTCGAACGCGGGGTGCGGGCCGAGCCGGTCGAGCCGGCCGGATGGAGAGAATCGTGGCGGCGCACATTCGGCGATACGCTCGTCGTGTTCTTGACCTCCAGCTCGTGACGCGCACCCGAGAGGAGACGCAGATTCGTGGCGACCGCCCTGTGCCCCGGGTCGTTCGACCCGGTGACGAACGGCCACCTCGACATCATCGAGCGGACGGCCCGACACTTCGACGATGTCATCATCGCCGTCATCCGCAACCCGCAGAAGACGCAGAGCCTGTTCTCGTTGGAGGAACGTCAAGAGTTGCTGCACCAGTGCATCGAGCACCTCCCGAACGTGCGGATCGAGTTCTTCAAAGGGTTGCTCGTCGACTTCGCGCGCGACCACGGCGCGCACGCGATCGTGAAAGGCCTCCGCGCGGTATCCGACTTCGACTATGAGCTGCAAATGGCCCAGATGAACCAGAAGCTGTCAGGCATCGACACGTTCTTCATCTCGACGAGCCCTCAGCACTCGTTCCTGTCGTCGAGCTTGGTCAAGGAGGTTGCCCGCTTCGGTGGCGACGTCTCCTCGATGGTTCCGCCGATCGTCGCCGAGATGCTCCGCGGCCGATTCCCGCAGGAGGGCTGACCGTCATGTCCACGTCCGAGACGCGCCCGCCGGCGCAGCCGGCTGACCACGCACCCGCTCCGGCGAGCCCGTCTGGCCCGGTGAGCCCCTCTGGCCCGGTGAGCCCCTCTGGCCCGGTGAGCTACGACACGGAGGCGATCCTCGTCGAGTTGCGTGACATGGTCGAACAGGCCGGCACGCTGCCGTTGTCCAGCTCGCCGCGTGTCAATCGTGACGAGGTGCTCCAGATGCTCGACGAAGCCATCGAGGCGTTCCCCGAAGAACTGCGCGAGGCTCGCTGGCTGCTCAAGGAGCGAGAGCAGTTCCTGGCCAAGGCGAGACGGGAGGCCGAACAGCTCATCGACGCCGCAAGGGTGCGGGCGGAGCGGATGGTCGAACGCACCGAGGTGGTCAGGGAGGCCCGTCGCACCGCCGAGACGGTGCTGACCGAGGCCAACGACAAGGCGCGTGCACTGCAGCACGAGGCCGAGGACTACGTCGATCAGAAGCTCGCCGCGTTCGAGGTGGTCCTGGAGCGCACGATGCAAACGGTGCAGCGGGGGCGTGAGCGCCTGCAGGTGCACGTCGGCGCACCGCGCCTCGCCGAGGCGGTCGATGACGACCTCGATGCTGCCGAATCGAACTTCTTCGACCAGGACGACCTCTAGCTGTTGTAGCCAGACTGCCCGCGACGCCCCGCTGCTTCCCAGACGCTCCCGCTCTCAGATGGTTGCGGGCGCTCGACGATCTCGGGCCCGGCGGTCTCGAGGCTGCTGCTAGCATTCCCGATCGCTTCGCTCGGGCTTTCCGCGCTGCGTCATCCACGTCACCTCTGCCCGCCAGATCCCCGGCGACCTCGCTCACCCGGAGCCCACACCCGGACACATATGTCTGCTTCGCTTGGTTTGCGCATTCTCGTGGCCGATCTTGTTCGGCGGCCGGGTTCGAGCCGTCCGATCGAGCTCGACGAGCCACTCGCCGATCTCGAGGTCCGCGCGTGCGTCGTGCCGCCTGACGCTCCCGTGCACGTCGCCGTGCAGCTCGAACGGATCCCCGAGGGGCTGGTCGTGCGGGGCGTGGTCGAGGCGAGCTGGACTGCGGAGTGCGGCCGCTGCCTCCGTCCGATCGACGGCCGCCTCGCCGTCGGGGTGGACGAGCTGTACGAGCAGGAGCCGGTCGAGGGCGAGACGTATCAGCTCGAGCACGATCACATCGACCTGGAGCCGCTCGTACGCGACGCGCTCCTCCTCGAGCTACCGCCCGCACCGCTCTGCCGCCCGGATTGTGCCGGATTGTGCCCAGAATGCGGGATCGACCGGAACGAAATGTCCTGCAGTTGTCGCACCGACGACCTCGATCCCCGTTGGGCGGCCCTACGCTCGCTCGACCACTGAAGACCCACGACCATCGTTGAAGACCACTGACGACGACCGACGACGACCGGAACCAGGAGCCCTGCCGCCATGCCCGTGCCCAAGCGCAAGTTGACCCGCTCGCGGACGCGCTCGCGTCGATCCGCGAACCGCAAGCTGGCTGCGCCCGCGCACTCGCTCTGCCCGAACTGCGGCGCATCGCGACTGCCACACACCGTGTGCGCCAACTGCGGCTGGTACCGCGGCCGTCCCGTCATCACCGTCGAGTAGCCACCGCGCTCGGCGCTGGGGGGCGCACCCGACCGATGGGCAGCGGCACGAAGAGCACCACGACCAGGATCGCGGTCGACGCGATGGGCGGCGATCGAGCGCCGGACGCGATCGTGGCCGGCGCGCTCGCGGCGGCCACGGAGCTCGTCGACCTCGGAGTGTCGGTGTTGCTCGTCGGCGACACGGATCGCGTCGCGCACGTTCTCCCCGACGGGTTGGCCCCCGACCGCGTCGAGCTCCTCCACGCCGGCGAGACCATCGCGATGGACGACCCCGCCTCCGCAGTACGCACGAGTCGCGACAGCTCGGTGGTGCGATGCGCCGAGGCCGTTCGCGACGGCCGCGCCGACGCGATGGTGGGCGCGGGCAACACCGGCGCGACGATGGCGGCGGCACTCCTGCGCTTCGGCCGGATCAAAGGTGTCGCGCGACCTGCGATCGCGGTACCGCTCCCGATCCCTGGATCGACGAGGAAGCAGTTGCTGGTCGACGGCGGGGCGACCGTCGACCCCGAGCCGGAGTGGCTCGTGCAGTGGGCCCGCTTGGGCCGCGCCTATGCGAGCGTGCGGTTCGGTATCGAGCACCCGACGGTCGCGCTCCTCTCGAACGGCGAGGAGCCGGGCAAGGGCGACGAGCTCCGCAAACGATCGTTCGAGCTGCTCGCCGCGGTGAAGGGATTTCAAGGCAACGTCGAGGGGCGCGACCTCCTGCGCGAATCGGCCGACGTCATCGTCACCGACGGTTTCACCGGCAACGTCGCCCTGAAGACCGCCGAGGGTGCGATGCTCGGCATGGCCGGCTTGGTGTTCTCCGTCCTCGACGAACCTGCGTTCGCAGACGCCGCCGGCCCGATCAAGCTGCGGCTCCTGGAAGCCGCCTCCGACCTGCTGCCCGACAACACCGGTGGCGCGCTGCTCCTCGGTGTCGCCGGCGTCTGCGTGATCTCGCACGGCTCGTCGTCGGCCCGGGCGATCGTGAACGCGATCCGGCTCGCAGCGACGTGCGCGCACGCCGGCATGATCGACGAGCTCACTGCCGCGATCGCGAGCGACGCCTGATGCCGGCCGAGACACACAGCCGCCGCGGTCCCTACTCGCCCGACGAGGTGCACGCGATCGTGATCGAGCAGCTCGCCGAGGTCCTCGGCCGAGATCCCGACGATCTCACCCCGGAAACACGCCTGCGCGACGATCTCGACGCCGACGACTTCGCGCTGATCGATGCGTTCGACGCCATCGAGGGAGAGCTCGGCGAACGGAGCGTCGGGTTCCGCCTCGACGACGACGAGTTGCTCGAGATCGTGACCGTGCAGGACGCCGTCGACTGCGTGCTCGGCCGCCTCGAGCGAGGTGCACGATGACGCTCGCCGGAGGCGCCTTCGTGTGGTCGCGTGGCGCGCTCGCCGATTTGGAGCAACGACTCGGCGTCGCGTTCATTGACCCGGACCTCCTGGTGCGCTCCCTCGCGCACCGGTCGTGGTGCAGCGAGAACGGCGACCTGCCGTCGAACGAGCGGCTCGAATTCCTCGGCGATTCGGTGCTCGGGCTCGTCGTCACTCGATTCGTCTACGAGCACTTCCCCCATCTCCCCGAGGGCCAGCTCTCCGAGGTACGTGCGGGCGTTGTCAACGCGCGCACGCTCGCCGAGGTCGCCGCCGAGCTCGACCTCGGCGACTTCATGCTGCTCGGCAAGGGCGAGTCGGCGGCAGGTGGACGGACGAAGCCCTCGATCCTCGCCGACGCGATCGAGGCGGTCATCGCGTCGATCTATCTCGACCAGGGCTGGGACGTGGCCGCTGACTTCGTCCTGCGCGTGTTGGGCGACCGGATCGGCGCCGCGGCGGAGGGCCCCGGCGGGCGGGATTACAAGACTCGGCTGCAAGAGCTCGCCGCGCAGCTCGGCATGGGGCGTCCGCGTTACATCGTCGACGGCGAAGGTCCCGATCACGAGAAGCGGTTCTTCGCCTCGGTGCAGCTCAGCGGCGTCGAGTACGGCACGGGTGACGGGCGATCCAAGAAGGAAGCCGAACAGGCGGCCGCGTGGTCAGCGTGGCTCGACCTCACCGGCGAGCGGGGCGACCGCGGTCCGATCGATGCCACCGGCTTCGTCACGGCCAGCTCCGCAGAGGAGGCGCACGATGCCGGAGCTCCCTGAGATCGAGATCCTGCGTCGCGAGCTCGAGAAGGATGTCAGCGGCAGGAAGATCAAGACGGTCGAGGTCGCCGCCCTGAAACCGATCCGCCGGTACAGGGCGAAGAAGCAGTTCACGTCGTTGCTCGAGGGCAAGAAGCTCACAGGCCTCGAACGGCGAGGACCGTACCTCGTGTTCAAGGTCGAGGGTGGTGAGGCGCTCGTGATCGACCTCGCGAGCGCAGGGCAGCTCGTGCGCGCCAAGACGGCGCGCGGCGCCGCGCCGAAGGGCACCCAGGTGACCGTGACCTTCACCCAGGGTGGACTCTTGCGGTTCGTCGACCCGAAGGGCGACGGTGAGCTGTTCGTGCATCCGCTCGCCGAGCTCCGCGAGCTCCCCGAGTTCGCCGACCTCGGGATGGATCCGCTCGAATCGTCGATGAGCTGGGAGCAGTTCTGGCGGTTGATCCACTTCAAACGGACCAAGCTGAAGTCACTGCTCATGGATCGCACGGTTCTCGTCGGCATCGGGCCGGTGTACAGCGACGAGATCCTGTTCGCGGCGGGCCTCCGTCACGATAGGGAGAGCGACCGGCTCACCGAGCAGGAGGTGCGTCGCTTCTACCGCGCGATCCTCGAGACGATGCACGACGCGGTGAAGTGGCACACGAGCGCGGCCGCGCAGAGCTCGCGCACGAGCGGCGATCCGTTCGATGAAGAGCACAGCGATCACCTGAAGGTGTACGAGCGCGACGGCGACACGTGCCGGCGATGCAGGCGCCAGCTGGTCAAGGCGCGCGTCGGCAATCGCATGACGTATTTCTGTGAGGCCTGCCAGGTGTGACCGAACCGCCGCGCGCCCACGTCTGGATCTCCGGGCGCGTCCAAGGGGTCTGGTTCCGCGATGCCTGTCGAGCCGAGGCGAGCGCGCACGGCGTCGCGGGATGGATCCGCAATCTGGCCGACGGCAGGGTCGAGGCTGTGTTCGAAGGTCCGTCCGCCGCGGTCGAAGACATGGTCGAATGGTGTCGGACCGGACCGCCGCGCGCGGTGGTCACCGCGGTGGATCGACGCGTCGAAACACCCGAAGGGCTCACGTCGTTCCGCGTCCAATGACCTCGGCGACGTGGCGACGGTGTCCCGTCGACCCACCACGTCGCGCCTAGGCTCGACCCGGACGAGAAGGGGCGATCAGAAGGGGGCCGGTTGTTTCTCAAGTCGTTGACGATCAAGGGCTTCAAGTCCTTCGCCGACAAGACCGTGCTCGTCTTCGAGCCGGGGGTGACGGTCGTCATCGGTCCGAACGGCTCCGGAAAGTCGAACGTCGTCGATTCGGTCGCGTGGGTGCTGGGCGCGCAGGGCGTCCGGGCACTGCGCGGGGGCAAGATGGACGACGTCATCTTTGCCGGCACCGCCCAGCGGCCTGCGCTCGGGCGTGCGGAGGTCGCGCTCACGATCGACAACACCGCCGGCCTGCTGCCGATTGATTTCTCCGAGGTGACGATCACGCGCACGCTCTTCCGCACGGGCGAGTCCGAGTACTCGATCAACGGCACGCCGTGCCGGCTCCTCGACCTTCAGGAGTTGCTGTCCGACAGCGGGATCGGTCGAACGCAGCACGTGATCGTCGGCCAGGGCCAGCTCGACACCGTGCTCAACGCCAAGCCGGAGGAACGACGGGCGATCATCGAGGAGGCCGCAGGCATCCTCAAGTTCCGCAAGCGCAAGGAGAAGGCCGAACGGAGGTTGGAAGCCACCGAAGGCAACCTGCTGCGCCTCAACGACCTGCTGCGCGAGGTTCGGCGCCAGCTCCGACCGCTCGAACGGCAGGCCGATGCGGCTCGCCGTCACGACGGGCTCGTCGAGGAGCTGAAGGCGATCCGCCTCCATCTCACCGGCCGCGAGATCGACCAGCTGTCCGCGCGCCTCGACCGCCTTCGCCAGCAACGGCGCGAGCACGAGACGCACGACCAGCAATTGCGCGGACGGCTACGCGGCCTCGACGCGCAGGTCGTCGAGGCGGAGCGGGCGCTGTCGTTGCCAGGTGAGGACGATGTCGCCGATCTGCTCATGCGCGTCGAAGGGCTGCGAGAACGCGGGCGGGGGTTGCAGGCCCTCGTCGCCGAGCGATTGCGTGGTATCGGCCGCGAGCTCGACGCGGCAGCCGATGAGGGCGTCGTCGAGACCCTCGTGGCCGATGCCTCTGCCCTGCGTTTCGAGCTCGCCGACGTCGATGCCGACCAGCGCGCGCTCGCACCGGCATCGGACCTGGTGGGCGCGGCGCAGCAGCGCGTCGATGGTTTGCGCGCCGAGCTCGAAGAGCTCGGCGCGGTCTCGCCCGAGCTCACCACCGAGGGCCGCGCGCGCGCCGCTGCCGAGCACGACGTCGAGACTGCGGTTCGACGCGCGCGCGACGCGGAGCAGACGGCCACGGCGTTGGCCACCCGCGTCGAGGCCATCGCTGGCGACGAGCCATCCCTCCGCCTCGAGCTCGATGCGGTCGACGCGCAACGTCGTGCCGTCGAGCCCGAGCGTGCGGCGCTCATCGCCAGCGAGCAGCAGATCGCAGCGCTCAAGGCGAGGTTCGACCTCGACACCGCGCTCGCACCCGACGAGACCGACGTCGGCCGCGCGCGCCGTGCGGCCGAGGAGACACTCGAGCAGCATACGGTCGCGTTGCGCTGGGCCGAAGGTGAGGCGAGTCGTTGGCGCTCACGAGCCGACACCCTGGAGCAGGCGTTGGCCGACGCGCGCACGAGCACCGGCACCGAACACATCGAGGACATCGCGGGAGTCGTCGGGCCGCTTGTCGAACAGCTCGACGTCGAGCTCGACCTCGAGGTCGCGGTGGGTGCCGCACTCGGTGACGCGATCGACGCGGTGGTCGTCGACGGTCGTGAACCAGCGCGAACTGCCGTCGAGCGACTGAAGCACGGCGACGCGCAAGGGCTCCTCCTCGTGCTGCGCGGCGCGTCGGCAGACGTGTCGCACTCCGATGCCGCGATCTCTGGCCCACCGGAGCTCGGCGCTTCGCGCGTGCCGCCGCCTGGATGCCGGTTCCTCGCGGATGCCGTGCGCGCGCGGCACGGCGAAGTCGGTGTGATCGTGCGCCGGCTCCTTGCCGACACGGTGCTCGTCGAACAGGGATGGGTCACCGCGCTCGATCTCGCACTCGGTGATCCGACCCTGACGACCGTCACGCGCGCGGGCGACCGCTTCGGCGGCGGGGTGTGGCGCGCGGGCGCGGGGAGCGGGCGTGCTGCCGGGACGGCCGCCGCGCTCGAGGAAGCATCCGAGCGAGCCGACGCCGCCGAAGACGATCGCGACCGGGCCCACGTCGCCGTCCAGGATGCGCGTGTGGCGCTCGACGCGGCCCGCCGCGCCGAGCTCGACCAGGCTGCGGACTGGCGCCAACGACAGGGAGAGCTCGATCGGTTGCTCGACGACGTGCACCGGCGAAGAAGCGAGTTCGACCGCCGAACCGCCGGGCTCGACGAACGGCACGCGTTGCTGGTTCGGCGGCTCGCCGACCTCCGGTCGCGCGTCGCGGACCTCCCGGCCCGCCAAGAAGCCGCCGAGCAGGCGCGCGTCGATGCCGAGCAGGAGCTGGAGATCGCGCGGCAGCGTCTTGCAGCCGCCCGTCGCGGCGAGCTGCTCGTCAACGAACGCCTCTCGCAGCACCGCGCCGAGCTCGAACGCGAACGCGAGGCCGCGAGCACGCTGCGCCGCGACCACGAAGTGCGCGCGGCAGAGATCGAGCAGCGGCGGTCGGTGCTCACCCGTCGTCTCGACGAGGTCGAGCGCCGCCTTGCCGCACGCCCCGACGAAGAAGCCGCGGCGCAACGACGCCGTGTCGAGCTCGACACGAAGCGCGATCGCGTCGCGTCGATCGGTGTGCAGCTAGCCGAGCGACTCACTCTCGCGGACTCGCTCGCCGACCGGTTACACGACGAACGCCGCCGCCAATCCGAGGCCGCCCGCGCAGCAGGCGGGCGGCTCGACGGGCTCCGCACAGAACGCGCGGATGCCGAGCGATCACTGTCGGAGCTCAGGGAACGGCAGAGCCGAGTCGAGGTCGACGAGGCGGAGTGCAGGATGCGGCTCGAGCAGGCCGTCGAGAACGTGCGGCGTGAGTTCGACTGCGAACCGGCGCTCGCCGTCGCCGCACCGGTGCCGGAGGTGACCGACGGGGCGACGCTCGCGCAACGAGCCCGAGAGCTCGAGCGCGAGCTTCGGTTGCTCGGCCCCATCAACCCGCTCGCGCTGAGCGAGTACGAGGCGCTCGTCGAGCGGCACGAGTTCCTGCAACAGCAACTCGACGACGTCAAGAACTCGCGTCGCGAGCTACAGCGCGTGATCCACGCTGTGAACAACGAGATCACCGCGATCTTCCAGACCGCCTTCGACGACGTCGAACGCAACTTCTCGGAGTTGTTCGCGCTGCTGTTCCCCGGCGGTTCAGGACGGCTGACGCTCACCCAACCCGACAACCTCCTCGACACCGGCGTCGAGATCGAGGCCCGCCCGTCGGGCAAGATGCCGCGCCGTCTGTCGTTGCTCTCCGGCGGCGAGCGCTCGTTGGCCGCGCTCGCGTACCTCTTCGCGGTGTTCCGCGCCCGGCCCAGCCCCTTCTACATGCTCGACGAGGTCGAGGCAGCCCTCGACGACGTCAACCTGCAGCGGTTCCTCTCGCTCGTCGAGGAGTTCCGGACGGACGCGCAATTGCTCGTCGTGTCACACCAGAAGCGCACGATGGAGGCGGGCGACGTCCTCTACGGCGTCTCGATGCCGCCGGGCGGTTCCAGCCGCGTCGTCAGCCAGCGCATCCGTGACCTCCAGTTCGAGGACGCCTGACGCGCGTTTGGTCACTTCTCCTGCCATGAGCCGTAGAACTGACCAAACCGCCTGGGTTGAGGGGTGAGTTCCGATGGTGCTTGCAACGCATCCGTGCGGCGTGCCCGGCGAGCGGCGGTGGCTGTGCGAAGCCGTGTTCGACGTGACCGACACGAACGGACCGGCGCGGGTCGCCCACCATCTGTCGCCGTGGGTGACATCGCTGTTCATCGTGTTGGGCGCACTGCTTGTCAACCGGATCGTGCGGCGCGTCATCAAACGAGTGGTGCGCCGGCTCGCGCGACCGGAGACCGCGCAACGCCTCCGCGCCCTCCGGCAACGCACCGGTCTCGAGACCTCGAGCGGCACGCCCACCGTGCGCCGCGAACAGCGCGCGCAGACCATCGGCGACGGCTTGCGCAGCTTCGCGTCGCTCATCATCAGCCTGCTCGCGTTCGTCGCGATCCTGAACGCATTCGGCATCGAGCTCGGCAACATCCTCGCAGGTGCAGGCCTCCTCGGCGTCGCGCTCGGCTTCGGCGCGCAGAACCTGCTGCGCGACGTCATCGCCGGCACGTTCATGTTGTTCGAGGACCAGTTCGGTGTCGGCGACGTGATCGACGTTGGTGAGGCCCTCGGCACGGTCGAGCACATGAGCCTGCGCGTGACGCGCCTGCGCGACGTAGAGGGCATTGTCTGGCATGTGCCGAACGGCGAGGTTCGCAGGGTCGGGAACCTGAGCCAGCAATGGTCGCGCGCGATCCTCGACGTGCCGGTCGCCTACGAGGCCGATGTCGATGCGGCAACCGACGCGATCAAAGCCGCCGCCGACTCGCTCTGGCGCGACGAACGCTTCTCGACCCGCATCCTCGCCGAGCCGGAGGTGCTTGGTGTCGAGAGCATCGCTGCGACCGGGATCACGATCCGCCTCGCGGTGAAGACACTTCCGGCCGAGCAGTGGAAGGTCGCACGCGAGCTGCGCGTGCGGGTGAAGACCGCGCTCGACGAGGCCGGGGTCGATCGGCCAGCTGCCTTCCTCGGCGCGACGCCCACTCCCGCTCCGCCCGGAACCTCGCGCCCTCCGGGCGCGAGCGGAGTGAGCGGGGTGTGAACGCGCCCTCCGGGCGCGAGCGGAGTGAGCGGGGTGTGAACGTGCCCTCCGGGCGCGAGCGGAGTGAGCGGGGTGTGAACGCGCCCTCCGGGCGCGAGCGGAGTGAGCGGGGTGTGAACGCGCGCCGATAGCCTCCGAAACCGATGGACGTCGTCTTGATCGCCGTCGCGGCGCTGATGCTGATCGCGGTCGTTGGCGCGTTCGCGTTCAGAGCTCGGTCGAGAGCCGATCACCGACGCGGCGCGATCGAACCACCGCCGTCGCAGGTCTTGGTCGAGCCGCCGCCCGCGCCGCTAGAGGTGGAGCCCGCACCGGTGCTCACCGAACCCCGACCCGCCGCGCTCGATGTCGGCGAGCGCGCACGGCTGCGCGACCGGCTCGGCAAGACGAGGGCCGCGCTCGCGGGGTACCTGCGTTCGGTCACGGGCCGCGCGGTCGACGACGACGTCTGGGACGAGCTGGAGGAGGCACTGTTGCTCGCAGATGTCGGTGTCGGGACGACGAGCGATCTCCTCGACGCGGTGCGTGCACGTGCCGCGGAGCTGAAGGTCAGAGACGCCGACGAGGTCGTCGCGCTGTTGCGATCCGAGATCGAGGGCCTGCTCGACGCGAACCCCGATCGCGAGCTGCATGCGACGCCCGGGCGCACGAGCGTCTGGATGTTCGTCGGTGTGAACGGTGTTGGGAAGACGACCACGATCGGCAAGCTCGCCGCCCAGCAGATCGCCGAGGGCAAGCTGGTGGTGCTCGCCGCGGCCGACACGTTTCGCGCCGCCGCAGCAGAGCAGCTCGGGCTGTGGGCCCAACGCACCGGTAGCGAGATCGTTCGCGGCGACGAGGGCGCCGACCCGGGGTCGATCGTCTTCGACGCGATGACATCGGCGGCTGCCAAGGGTGCCGACCTGTTGCTCGTCGACACCGCAGGCCGACTGCACACGAAACACAACCTCATGGCCGAGCTCGAGAAGTTGCGCCGCATCGTCGAACGTACTCCAGGTGCATTGCACGAGGTGCTGCTCGTGATCGACGCGTCGACCGGTCAGAACGGTCTGCAGCAGGCGCGCCAGTTCGCGGACGCAGTCGACGTCACCGGCATCGTGCTGACCAAGCTCGACGGGACAGCAAAGGGCGGCATCGTGCTGGCGATCCAACGCGAGCTGAAGCTCCCCGTCAAGGCGGTCGGTGTCGGGGAGGCGGTCGGCGACCTCATCGAGTTCGACGCGCGGGAGTTCTCCGCAGGCCTGTTCGAAGGCGACAGCTGATGTTCGACGCACTCTCCGATCGGCTCGAGGACATCTTCACGCGCTTGCGTGGTCGCGGGCGGCTGTCCGAGAAGGATGTCGATCAGATCGGGCGCGAGATCCGCCAGGCGTTGCTCGAGGCCGACGTCAACGTCAAGGTCGCTCGGTCGTTCATCGAACGCGTGAAGGCTCGCGCGGTCGGCGCGAAGCTGCACGAGGCGTTGAACCCAGCGCAGCAGATCGTGAAGATCGTGCACGAGGAGCTCGTCGCGACGCTCGGCGGCGAGACCGGCAAGCTCACGGTCAGTAGCAAGCCACCAACCGTCATCCTCCTCGCTGGCCTCCAAGGGTCCGGGAAGACGACGCACGCAGGAAAACTCGCGCGCCACTTGAAGAGTCAAGGACGCCAGCCGTTGCTCGTCGGTGCCGACCTGCAACGCCTTGCCGCCGTCGACCAGCTCCGGACGCTCGCGCAACGTATCGACGTGCCGTTCTTCTCCGAATCCAGCGACCCGGTGACCGTCGCACGCAAGAGCCTCGACGAAGCAGCGCGGCTGGGACGCGATTACGTGATCGTCGACACCGCCGGGCGCCTGCAGATCGACACGGAGCTCATGGGCCAGCTGCGCGACGTGCGTGACGCGGTCGGCCCGCACAACACGCTGCTCGTTGTCGACGCGATGACTGGGCAGGAAGCGGTCAACGTCGCGGTGGCGTTCGACGAGGCGATCGGCCTCGATGGCGTGATCCTGACCAAGATCGACGGTGACGCACGTGGCGGAGCCGCCCTCAGCGTGAAGGAGGTCGTGGGCAAACCGATCCTGTTCGCGGGCACGGGCGAGAAGCTCGACGAGTTCGAGGTGTTCCACCCCGACCGCATGGCGGGCCGCATCCTGGGGATGGGCGACGTGCTCACCCTGATCGAAAAGGCCGAGGAGACCTTCGACGACGAGCAGAAGGCCCGCGCCGAGGAGATCCTGCGCGAGGGCGAGTTCACGCTCGAGGACTTCCTCGAGCAACTCCGCCAGGTCAAGAAGATGGGGCCGCTCCAGAACGTCATCGGGATGCTCCCCGGAATGCCCAAGGAGGTGAAGGAGGCCGACCTCGATGACCGTGAGCTGGCGCGGGTCGAGGCGATCATCTGCTCGATGACCCCGGCCGAGCGGCTCAAGCCGGCGATCATCAACGGGTCGCGACGCACGCGCATCGCGACTGGGAGCGGTACCAGCACGGTCGAGGTTAACAACCTGCTGAAGCAGTTCGGCCAGATGCAGCAGATGATGAAGCAGATGGGTGTCATGGGCAGGGTGATGCAGAAGAAGGCGAAGAAGAACAAGAAGAAGGGCGGTCGCGTCACCCCGAAGGGCACGAAGCCGCCGACCTCCAAGTCCCCCGGGACCAAGGGCGGGTTCCCCGGGCTCGGCCCCGGCGGCGGGATGCCCGACCTCGGCGATCTCGGCGGTTTCCCTGGCCTTCCGAAGCGTTGAGGAGCGTGTGGACCGTTTCCCCTGCCGGCCGACGGAACCGTCCAAACGGTGGAGCCTGCGGCGGTCACCTAGACTTGATCGTTCGTGTTGGCGCGCCGCCGTGCGCCGCTGCTCGAAGTCGCTCCAGAGAGGAAGCCCCACATCGTGGCCGTCAAGATCCGCCTGATGCGCGTCGGGAAGAAGAAGCAACCCACCTATCGCGTTGTCGTTGCCGACTCGCGCAGCCCGCGCGACGGTCGCCTGATCGACGTGCTCGGCCAGTACGAGCCCCGGCACGACCCGAGCCGCATCAGCATCGACAACTCGAAGGCGCTCGAGTGGATCGAGAAGGGCGCGCAGCCGACCGAGCAGGCCGCCAAGATCCTCGAGATCGCCGGTGTGTGGAGCGAGTACCAGTCGAAGCACGGACGCGTCGCAGCAGCAAAGCCGAAGGCCAAGACCCCGAAACCGAAGACCGCGAGCTCCGAACCCTCCGCCGCACCTACCGCGGACGCGCCGCCGGCCCCTAACGTGGCCGGTGCAGTGGTGCCCGCGTGAGCGACGACGAGTTCGTCGACGAATTCGGCGGCGAAGGAAACCGCATCGCCGGCGGGCGCGCCTCGGCCGTCGTGGAGTACGTGGCGACGACGCTCGCCGACAACCCCGATGCCGTCGACGTCGAGGTGCGGGAGCGACGCCGGAACGAGGTCGAGCTCTGGATCCACGCCGATCGCGGCGACGTCGGCAGGTTGATCGGACGCCGTGGCCGGGTGATCAACGCGCTGCGTCAGGTCGCGCGCGCTGCCGGTTCGGTCGACGGCGAGCGCGTCCAACTCGACATTGCGGAGTAAGTGAGCGACCGGCTCGAGGTCGCACGCATTGCCCGCGCTCACGGCTTGCGCGGCGATCTCGTGCTCGCGCCGATCTCGAATCGTCTCGAGCGATTCGCCGTCGGGTCGATCCTGTACGACGGCGACGAGCCCCGCACCGTCGTGGCCAGCCGCCGGCAGGGCGACCGCTACGTCGTTCGTTTCGACGGCATCTCCGATCGCACGACCGCAGAGTCGCTGCGCGGCCGCGTGCTCACCGGCGAGCGGATGGACGATCGGCCGACCGGCGAGGTCTGGGTGCACGAGCTGATCGGAGCGCCGGTTCGCGATCAACACGGACGCGATCTCGGCGTCATCACCCATGTCGAGGCGAACCCAGCGCACGACCTGCTCGCGACCGACCGCGGAGTGTTGATCCCCATGGTGTTCGTTTCCGACGCGAACCCACGCCAGGTTCGCGTCAACGCGCCAGAGGGGCTCGTCGAGCTCTACCTCGCGGAGTGATCGTGCGCATTGACGTGTTCACGCTCTTCCCGGAGTACATCCACGGCGCGCTGGCAACCTCGCTGATGGGCCGGGCCCGACGAGCGGGCCGGCTCGACGTGCGTCTCCACGACCCTCGAATCCATGCCGCCGACCCGCACCGCGCCGTCGATGACGCGCCCTACGGTGGTGGGGCAGGCATGGTCATGATGCCCGGCCCGCTGTTCGCCGCGGTGGAGGCGGTGAAACCGACGCGGCCGCTCCTACTGTTGTCGGCGAGCGGCAGGCGCTTCGACGACGGCTATGCCCGCGCGCTCGTCGAACGCGGTGGCTTCTCGCTGATCTGCGGGCGCTACGAAGGCGTCGACGAGCGTGTCGCCGAGCATCTCTGCGACGGTGAGTTGTCGGTCGGCGATTTCGTGCTCGCCGGTGGGGAAGCCGCCGCGCTCTGCGTGATCGAGGCCACCGCCCGCCTGCTGCCCGGCGTGATGGGCAACGACCGGTCCGCCGACGAGGAGAGTTTCGCCGACGGCCTCCTCGAGTACCCGCAGTACACGCGCCCGGCCGACTTCCGCGGCTGGCAGGTGCCCGAGTTGCTGCGGGCCGGTGATCACGCTCGGATCCGGCGCTGGCGCCGAGCCCAGGCGCTGCACCGCACGTTGCTCCGCCGGCCCGACTTGCTGCAGCGCCCGCTCAGCGACGACGAACGCGCGATCCTGGCGGAGTTCACGCCGACGGTGGGGCCGGCCACGGTCGCCCCGACGGATCCGCCGACCCCCGGCGTCGACGGGTAGGATCACCGCCCGTTCCGCCGTCCCGCTTGCCCGGCCCTGTTCCCGGAAGTTGCCCGCGCCATGAACCGCACTGATCTCGTTGACCGCGCAAGCATGCGAGACGACATCCCGGAGTTCGCCCCCGGCGACACCGTCAAGGTGCACGTTCGCGTCGTCGAGGGGAACCGAGAACGCGTGCAGGTGTTCCAGGGTGTCGTGATCGCCCGCAAGGGCAGCGGCGTGCGGGAGACCTTCAAGGTCCGCAAGATCAGCTTCGGCGTCGGAGTCGAGCGCACGTTCCCGGTGCACACGCCGACGGTCGCGCGGATCGAGCTCGTCACCCGGGGCGATGTCCGGCGCGCCAAGCTGTACTTCCTGCGCGACCGCATCGGCAAGGCCGCCAAGATCAAGGAGAAGCGCGACTGAACGTCGCGCCTCTAAGCCTCTGAGATGAGCCTGATCCACCGATGAGCGCGGAGGACCTCGAGCGCTACGAGACGGACATCGAGCTCGCCCTCTACAAGGAGTACCGCGATGTCCTCCCGATGTTCCGTTTCGTCATCGAGACGGAGCGACGCTTCTACCTCGCGAACGACGTGCAGATGGAGAGCAAGTCGGAAGGCGGACGGGTCTGGTTCGAGCTCGCGCTCGGCGACGCATGGGTGTGGGACATGTACCGGCCGGCACGGTTCGTGACGTCGGTCCGAGTGGTCACGTTCAAGGATGTCAACGTCGAGGAGCTCGCAGCGAAGGAGTTCTGAGTGAGCGACGCGGGTGCCGACCCGCGGCGCCAACTCGGCGTCTTCGGTGAGCAGGCCGTCGCCCGGTGGTACGAGCAGCGGGGCGCGGTCGTCGTCGATCGGAACTGGCGGGTCCGTGGCGGCGAGCTCGATCTCGTCGTGCGCGAGCGGGCAGCGTTGGTGTTCGTGGAGGTGAAGACCCGCCGGTCGAACCGGTACGGGTCACCGGTCGAGGCGATCACTCCCACGAAGGCCGCGCGTTTGCGGAGGCTGGTCGGGGCGTGGCTGTCGGCCCATCCGACGACGAGGGCGAAGTCGGTGCGGATCGACATCGCGTGCGTGACCTTCGACACTGCGGGGACGCCGGCGATCGAGATCGTCACCGTTTGAGCCGGTCGCGCCGGCGCCGCTCCCGCGCCCAGCAACCGCCGTGCCAGTGCCGCCGAAGCTCCGGCGCGGCGACCGGAACGACCACCTCGTGCCCTTCCCCCGGCCGGATCTCGTGGTCGCATCCCGGACAGCGGTACTCCTTCAGCGCTTCGTAGGGTTGCACGTGGCGAACGTCGACCGCCTCGTCGTCGTGCCGGCTCATGGGTGTCGGCTCATGGGGTGTCGGCTCATCGGTGCCGGCTCATCGGTGCCGGCTCAACGTCTGCGCTCCGTGTCAGAGCGGATCGAGTGCCCACAAGAGCAGCGCCGCGACCACGACGAACGCGAGCACGACGAACCACACGTCACTCGAGCGCTTCACGCGCGCACGGAATGGGTTGTAGCCCACGCCGCTACCGTACCGGCCCGTCGCGCGGGCGAGAACGCGCCGTGAGGAGGAGCTCCATGCAGACGCTGATCGTCGAACGCTCCGATGGGGTCGTGCTGTGCACGCTGGACCGCCCGGAGAAGAAGAACGCGATCAACGACGCGATGTGGGTCGAGCTCGTCGCGCTCTTCGACGACGTCGAGACAAACCCCGACGACCGAGCGTTGATCATCACTGGCGCCGGCGACGGGTTCTGCAGCGGGGCAGACCTCACACCACAACGCGGCGGGCAGCCGGCCGCTGTCCGCGGACTCGGCAGCGCGCTCGGCGGGATGCGACAGGTCGGTCGTACCGCATACGCGCTGCACCGGCTCTCGAAGCCCACGATCGCGGCGGTCAACGGCGTGGCGGCCGGGGCGGGGTGCAACCTGGCGCTCGGTTGCGATCTCATCTACGCATCCGATCGTGCGCGTTTCACCGAGATCTTCTCGAAGCGAGGTCTCGTCGTCGACTTCGGTGGTTCGTGGGTGCTTCCGCGGCTCGTGGGTCTGCACCGCGCGAAGGAGCTGGTCTTCACCGCCGACATCATCGACGCGGCAGAGGCCGATCGCATCGGTCTCGTGAACCGCGTCGTTGCGCACGACGCTCTACTCCCTCACGCCAACGCCGTCGCGCGCAAGCTTGCGCACCTCCCGCCGAACCAGCTGGCCGTGAGCAAGAAGCTGTTGAACCAGAGCTCCTCGGTGACGCTCGCCGAGGCCGTCGAGTTCGAGGGCGTGGCGCAGGCGGCGATGTTCGCTTCGCGCGACACCGCCGAGGCGATGCTCGCGTTCGTCGAGAAGCGCGAGGCGCGTTACACGGGCGAGTGATTACTCGACGGGGAGCGCGTCGGGGCACTGCTCGTGCTGGTCGTGCTGGGCGCGTTGGGCGCGCAGGCGTGCCCGATCCGGTTCGGCGACGCGACGAATCCACGCGTTGTGCCACTCCCACGCAGCGCCGCAGTGCTCGCAGCGCAACAGCACCGAGCCGCCGGAGTAGTGCTCGGCGTCGATCCGGCTGCCGTCGTAGGGACAGGTCTCGAACCTCACGTCTCTTGCATCGGCATTCGCGCCGAGCACTGGAGCGGGGCAAAGATCACAACGGCCACAATTTCCCCGCGCTGCGCTTCAGCCGCCCCGCTCGCTCGAGCTCGCGCGCGGCGCCGGCCACGCTTGCGAGCGGTAGCGCGCATCGTCCGACCACCTCGTCGAGGGTCGCGGGCTCGCCCGCGAGCGAGCGGTGGACCGCCCGCGCTGCGCCGGACACCCCGGCCAGCCGCCGCGGCCGCGACGGTACGCCCGTCGCGCCGCAACCCACCGCCACAATGATGTCGAGGGGATCGACGAGTGGCTGGGCACCGTCGGCGAGCAGGCGATTGCAGCCCTCCGCCATCGGGTTCCGGCGCGAGCCCGGAATTGCGTAGACGACCTTGGCGAGGTCGAGCGCGGCTCGCGCGGTATGCATCGCACCGCCCTTCGCCGCGGCTTCGACGATGACAACGCTGGACGCGAGCGCGGCGATGATCCGATTGCGAACGGGGAAGATCTCACGGCTCGGGCGCGTGCCGAAGCGGTTCTCGCCCACGATGAGCCCGTGCTCACGCACGCGTGACCAGAGGTTGACGTGACCGCGCGGATAGGCGACGTCGAGCCCGGTTGCTGCGACACCGATGGTCAGCCCACCGGCGCGGATCGCAGCGTCGTGGGCGGCGCCGTCGATCCCGTACGCGAGACCTGACACGACAACGGCGCCGGCGTCGGCGAGGAGACCGGCAACCTCGCGCGCGTCGGCGTCGCCGTGCGGCGTCGGGTTGCGCGTGCCGACGACCGCGATCCGCGGCCGGAACAACGCCTCGTAGGCGTCGCCCTCGACGAGGAGCACGGCCGGGAGCGACCCGCAATCCGGTGTGAGCGGCCAGTCGGGATCGTCGACGACCAGGACGCGGGTCGCGCGGTGCGCGAGCAACGAGGTGGTTCGAGCCGCGGCGGCATCGAGTGCTCGTCGCCATCCCGAAACGATGTCCTCGGTGATCCGAGCCTCGGGATCGCGGGCGACGGCTCCGTCGGCGATCGCGCGCAGGAGTTGCTCCGGGCCGCCGCAGCTCGAGAGCGCCGCCCGCAGCCGGCGGGGCGTCGCACGCGGGAGCTCGAGCAGGGTTGCTGCCGCGATCTCGCGCGCGCGGTTCACGGCACGTCCTCCCGCAGGCTCGCGGCCATCTCGACGTGTTCGTCGGAGATCTGCATCACGCCATCGAGGTCGGCGAGCGTGCGCGCCGCGCGCTGCACGCATGCCGCGCCTCGACCCGACAGCCGCAGATCGCGGCAGACGTCGAGGAAGCGCAGACGGGCGGCGCCCTGCAGCGCGCACAGCTCTCCGAGGGCACGGGCGGCGACGTGCGCATTCCGCCGCCACGGCGTGCCCGAGAGTCGATGTTGCTGGCGTTCGACCGCGACGATCACCCGATCGCGCTCTTCGAGGGAGGATGCCCCGGCAGGCTCCTCCGCGCGCGGCGCCGCCACGCGCACGCGCAGGTCGAACCGGTCAAGGAACGGAGCGGACAGCCGCCGCCGGTAGCGGTCGCGGACCAGGTCGGAGCACCGGCACTGCGAGTCGGGGCGCGCACACGGACACGGGTTGCAGCACGCGACGAGGATGCACGCGGCCGGGAGCTCCAACGTGATGCCGGCGCGGGAGACTCGCACCACGCGCTCTTCCAGTGGCTGGCGCAGCGCGTCGAGCACGCTCGGCGCGAACTCGGCGACCTCGTCGAGGAACAGCACGCCGCGTGATGCCAGCGTGATCTCGCCGGGCCGGATCCGCTCGGCGGAACCCCCTCCGACCAGTGCCTGCACACTGGCGCTGTGGTGGGGCGCGCGGAGGGGCGGGCGTTCGACGAGCGCGCCGCTCGTGTGCAGTCCGGTGACCGAGTGGATGCGCGTCACCTCGAGCGCCGCCTCCCGGTCGAGCGGCGCCATCACCGTCGGCAGCCGCCGCGCCAGCATTGTCTTGCCGGCACCGGGTTCACCGGCGAACAGGAGGTGATGGCCGCCCGATGCGGCGGTGAGCAGCGCGGTACGGGCAACCCCCAGACCGCGTACCTCCGAGAGGTCGACCAGCTCGCCGTCGTCGTCGGTCCCGGCCCGAGGGCCGGGCACCTCCGGCCACGGCAGCTCGTCCTTCAGGCAGTCGCGCAGCTCGCCCATCGTGCGCGCCGGCAGGACCTCGACGTCCTGGACGAGCGCTGCCTCGGCCGCGTTGTCGGCCGGGACGACCACCCGCTCGATGCCCGCGCGCGCCAACGCGTCGACGAGCGCGAGGACGCCCGGTACGGGTCGGACCCGTCCGTCGAGGCCGAGCTCGCCGAGCACGCCTGTGCCTTCGAGCGCGGCGGCGGCGACATCGGCACCGGCAACGAGCAGGCACAGCGCAATGGCGAGCTCGAGCCCCGAGCCCGACTTGCGCATCGTTGCGGGCGCGAGGTTGACGGTGATGCGAGTCGTCGGCCACGCCAGACCGCTCGACAGCAGCGCGGCGCGCACCCGCTCGCGCGATTCGCGTACGGCGGTGTCGGGAAGACCGACGACGCTGTAGCTCGGCAGACCGCCGCTCACCATGGTTTCGACCATGACGACACGACCTTCGACCCCGAACAGATTGGCGCTGCGCACCGATGCCAACACCGGCTTCCTCCCCGCGACGGCTCGACCGGAGACTGAGCCCAGAAACTGGAATCAGAACTGGGATCAGCAGGTTCGGGGGAAGAGCAGGGGAAGCGATTCGCACTCTACGCGACCCCTGGGACATGCACCTACCCTGGTGAATGTGAGCGGGTACGACGTCGAAGGGTTCGTCGCTTCCCTCGTGGTTCGCTCGCAACACACACGTCGCGCCTACTCCTATGACGTGCGCGAGTTCGTCGCGTGGGCCGAACGGGGCGGCGCGCCCGACCTCGCCGCCATCGAGCACCGCACGTTGCGTCGTTACCTCGCGTACCTCGACACGCGCGGTCTCGCGCGCGGCACGATCGCTCGGAAGGCATCCGCGGTGCGCGCGTTCCTGCGGTATGCGCACCGCCGAGGGAGCATCGATCACGACCCAGGCCGGCGGTTACACGCGCCGAAGCAGGCAGAGCGCCTTCCGCGCGTGCCGCGTGCCGCCGAGGCAAGCGCGTTGTTGATCGAGGCCGAAAACGCGAGGAGCGAGGATCCGGGGCATGCCATCCCGGCGCGCGACCTCGCGTTGCTCGAGTTGCTCTACGGGGCGGGGCTGCGGGTCGGCGAGGCGTGCGGCCTCTCGATGGATGATCTCGACCTCGCGCGCCGCACGGTCACGGTGTTGGGCAAGGGCGCCAAGGTGCGCCGCGTCCCCCTCGGCGAACCGGCCGGCGACGCGCTGGGGTGCTGGCTCGGGGTGCGCGACCAGCTCGTGACGGCGTCGAGCCCCGCCGACGCGGTGTTCCTCAACCGGCGCGGCCGGCGCCTCGGCCCTCGCGACGCCGCCAGGATCGTCGCCCGATTCCCGCTGCCAGAAGGGCGAGCCTTGCACCCGCATTCCCTTCGCCACGCCTTCGCGACGCACCTCCTCGAAGGCGGCGCCGACCTCCGCGCGGTCCAGGAGCTGCTGGGTCACGCCGATCTCGGAACCACCCAGGTCTACACTCACGTCACTCGCGACCGACTGAAATCGGTGTACGAGCGCACGCACCCGCGCGCGTGACCGCACCAGCCCGACACCAGGAACCCCCCGCCACGTGGAAGACGCCGCCTCGGTCGTCGCCGAGCTCTGGGACGAATACAAGGCCTCCGCCTCGCGCGATGCGCGCGATCGGCTCATCCTGCACTATTCACCCTTGGTGAAGTTCGTCGCGGGCCGGGTCGCGGCCGGGCTCCCGCAGAACATCGAGCAGTCGGATCTCGTCTCGTACGGGATGTTCGGGCTCATCGACGCGATCGACAAGTTCGACCTTTCGCGGGGCTTCAAGTTCGAGACCTACGCGATCAGCCGGATCAAGGGCGCGATCATCGACGAGCTGCGCTCGATCGACTGGGTCCCCCGATCCGTGCGGGCGAAGGCCCGCGCCATCGAGCGCGCGTACTCCAAGCTCGAGAACGAGCTGAAGCGCACCCCCGACGATCGCGAGGTGGCCTCCGAGCTCGGTGTCAGCGAGGACGAGCTCGCCAACACCATGAGCCAGATCAGCTTCGTCGGGGTCGTCGCGCTCGACGAGTTGCTGGCCGGCGGGAGCGAGCGGGGGAGTGGCAGCACCGTCGGCGACACGATCGCGGACACCGCCAACGATCCGGTCGCGAAGTTCGAGACCGAGGAGATGCGCCACGTCCTCGCGGACGCGATCAACCGGATGCCCGATCGCGAGCGGCTCGTGCTCACCCTCTACTACTACGAAGGGCTCACGCTCGCCGAGATCGGCGGCGTGCTCGGTGTCACCGAGAGCCGGGTCTGTCAGATCCACACGAAGGCAATCTTCCAACTCCGCGGTCGGCTGCAGGAACCGGTCTCCGAACGCGGCATCGTGACCTGACCCGCCTCGTTCCCATGGCCTGTCCGCGAGTGCTTCGCCCCTTGCTCGTGCCCGCAGGCGCCGGTATCGTCCGAGACGCTTCCCCCGCACTTCCCCGGATCCTTTCCGAGCGCCCCCGCGCGCCCGTCCGGAGGAATGTGCGATGCGCCGCCTCGCCGCCCTGCTCTTTGTCCCGCTCGCATCCGGCATCCTGACGCCCCGCGTCGCCGGGGCGATCCCGATCGTCGCTGCGCCCGCGATGGCCGCCGACGGTTCGGCGTGGATCCGGCCAGTCGACGGCGGCGTGCTCCGCGCCTTCGACGCGCCCTCGACGCCGTACGGACCCGGTCACCGCGGCGTCGACCTCGCGACCGACCACGGCGAAGGGGTCAGGGCCGCCGGCGCAGGCGTCGTCGAGTACGCGGGAACCGTCGCGGGCACCAGGCACGTCGTCATCCTGCACGACAACGGATGGCGCACGAGCTACTCGTACCTTGCGGAGTTGCTCGTCTCCGAGCACCGTCGCGTGCGTGCGGGCGAGGTCATCGCCCGCTGCTGCTACGAGCCCGCCGACGTCGTCGATGGCCATCATGGCGGGCTGCTGCACTTCGGGCTCCGCGTCGGTGACGAGTACGTCGACCCGATGCTGCTCTTCTCGGCCTCCGACCTCACCGAGCTCGTGCATCTCGCACCGGCGCACGGCTCCGAGTGGCCGTCGCAGCCGCGGAGCGCGATCCGCATGGTGCTCGACACGGTCGGGCTCGGCGCGACGTTCCACCTCGGCGGCACGCTGCTGGGCAGCGGCGGTCAGTTGTTCGACGGCCTCGGCGGCGTGCTCGCCGCAGGGGCACAGAGCCTCCCCGCGCTCGACGACTACCTCGCGTCGCTCTCGCCGCTCGCGGCGCTCGGCGCTCTCGACATCGGATGCTGCCTGGGCTTCGACGTCGGTCGGGGAATCCTCGGTTGGATCGACGAGCAGGACGAATGTGACCACGATCCGCCGTCGCTGGGCACGATCGCCGGCGCCACGAACCGCCTGATGTTCGTCGCGGGGATCAACAGCGAACGCTCCGCCGGCGGCAGCAGCAACGACTTCCCTGCCGGGCGCCTCGGCTACGAGGCTGCCGACACGCGCTGGTTCTCCTACTCGTCGGAAGGTGGAGCGGCCGGTGGGGGTGCCTACGTGGCGGCCGACACGCTCGCCCCGATCGACGACTCCGCGCGGCGCCTCGCCGGCCAGCTCCGTGCGATGCAACGCGAGCAGCCGGGGCGCAGCGTCGATCTCATCGCTCACAGCCAAGGCGGGGTCGTCGTGCAGACCTTCCTGAAGTTCTTCTACGACTCGGGCGACCCGTCCATGCCGCCGCTCGGCACGGTCGTGACCATCGCGTCACCACACCAGGGGGCGCCGCTGGCGACCTCGGCAGCCATCGCCAACAGCAACCCGATCCTGGCTCCGCTCCTCTCCGAGCTTCCGGGCTCGTCGCTCCCGGCCGACGCCGCGTCGGTCCGGGACCTGTCGGAGTCGTCGGAGCACAACGCGCGGCTGCACCGCGTCGCGCTGCCGCCCGGCCTCGACGTGATCTCCATCGGGGCGCCGCTCGACTGGGTCGTGCCGGCGACCGCGACCGATCTCGACGGTGCAGAGCAGGTCACGGTCGCACCCGACTCGATCCTCGGCCAGCACTCCGATCTCACGACCGACGACGCGACGCTGTTCGCCATCCGCAACGCGCTGGTCGGCCGCCCTGCCCCGTGCGTGTCGCTCTCGACGTCGATCCTGGCGCAGGTGGCGCCGCGCCGGATCGCCTTCGTCGAACGGATTCCCGGCGCCCTCAGCACGAGCCCGTTCGCGCTGCTCTGACGCGACAGCCGCACCCGATCGGACAAGCGGAGAATCGGACACGAGGCTGCGAGAAGACGGCGGCTACACTGCCCCGGCCGAGCGCCCGAGTGCGATCGGCGAGCGCTGCGGCACCCCACACGTCGCCCGCCCGCACGGCTTTCGACCAACGTCTCAACCCCGCGAACTTCCCGACCCCGACAAATCTACGAACGAACACGTCCGCGAACCCGAGGTGCGCACAGCAGTGCGTCGACGCGGACGGCAGACCAACCAAGGGAGGCACGGCCATGGCCGTCGTCACGATGAAGCAACTTCTCGAGGCCGGTGTCCACTTCGGACACCAGACCCGCCGTTGGAACCCGAAGATGAAGCGGTTCCTGTTCGGTGAGCGAAACGGCATCTACATCGTCGACCTGCACCAAACGCTCGATCGCATCGACACCGCCTACCGCTTCGTGCGCGCGACGGTCGAGGGGGGCGGAACGGTGCTCTTCGTCGGGACGAAGAAACAAGCCCAGGAGCCGGTCTCCAACCACGCCGAACGCAGCGGGATGCCGTACGTCAACTTCCGGTGGCTCGGCGGCATGCTCACGAACTTCCAGACCGTGCACGGGCGCACCAGCAAGCTGCGTGAGCTCCAGCGCACGATCGAGTCCGGCGAAGTCGACCAGATGATCAAGAAGGAAGGGCTGAAGGTCCGCCGAGAGGCCGCCAAGCTCGAACGCAACCTCGGCGGGATCAAGAACATGGAGCGGCTCCCCGACGCGATCTTCGTGATCGACACGAAGAAGGAGCACATCGCCGTCACGGAAGCGAATCGCCTCGGCATCCCTGTCGTCGCGGTCGTCGACACGAACTGCGATCCCGATGTGATCGATTACGTCATCCCGGGCAACGACGACGCGATCCGTGCCGCGAACCTCATGTGCCGCGTCGTCGCCGACGCGGTGATCGAAGGCAAGCAGATCGCCAACAAGCGGCGGCCAGGCACGCGCGCAGATGACGTCACGGACGCGAAGCCCGCGCGCCCCGTTGCGCCGCAGCGCAGTGACGAGGAACAGGCAGAGTTCGAACGCGAGCAGGCCGAGGCCCGCGACGCCGCTGCCGCCAAGCAGCGTGAGATCGAAGCGCGCGCTGCCGCGTCGAAGGCCACAGCGACGGAGGGCACAGCACCGGAGGGCACAAGGCCCGACGACGCCGCGCCGGAGGGCACAGCACCCGAGGAGTCGGCTGCCGCCCAGCACGCGGCGGCGGGTGCCGCAGAGTGAAGCCACCCGGGGCAATGGCCGAACGAGCAACGGAGAACAACAGCCATGGCTGACATCTCGGCCAAAGACGTCGCGGCGCTGCGGAAGGTGACCGGCGCCGGGATGATGGACTGCAAGAGGGCACTGCAGGAGAGCGGTGGTGATCTCGACGCGGCCAAGATCTGGCTCCGCGAGCGCAACCTTGCCGGTGCGTCGAAGCGCGCCGGGCGGGAGGCCGATCAGGGTGCGATCGAGGTCGTTGCCGATCGTTCGCTCGACGGCGATTCGATCGCCGCGCTCGTCGAGCTGAACTGCGAGACGGACTTCGTCGCCAAAGGCGTGCCCTTCAAGGAGATGGCGGCCAAGCTCGCCGCGCACGTCGTCCGGCACGGTGCCAACGACATCGCCACCGCTGCGTTCGAGGGGAACACCGTCGACGAGACGATCACCCAACTCTCGGGAACGCTCGGCGAGAAGGTACAGCTCGGGCGGGTCGTCCGGTACGAGACCAGCGACGGTCTGCTCGACGCGTACAAGCACATCCAGAACGAGCGCGGCGTCATCGGCGTGCTCGTGGAGCTCGGTGGTGTCGATCCCGCCGACGCTGCCGCGCAATCAGTCGCCCACGATCTCGCGCTGCACATCGCGAGCGCCACACCGCGCTTCGTGAGCCGTGACGACGTGCCCGTGGAGGAGATCGCGAAGGAGCGAGAGGTCCTCGAGGCGCAGTCCCGTGCCGAGGGCAAGCCGGCGAACGCGCTCGACAAGATCGTCGAGGGGAAGCTCAACGGCTTCTTCAAGAAGATCTGCCTTGTCGATCAGCCGTTCGTGAAGGACAACAAGACCACCATCGCGAAGCTGCTGCAGGGGCTCGGCCCTTCGACCGCGGTGCGCCGCTTCGTGCGTGTCAGGATCGGCGAGGACTAGCTCGTGGGTGATCCCGCATATCGGCGTGTCGTGCTCAAGCTGTCGGGCGAGGCGTTCGCGGACTCCTCGACCGGCTACGGGATCGATGCGGCGATCGTCGGGAGGATTGCAGAAGAGACCGCGAAGGCCCGGGCCGACCTCGGTGTCGAGATCGCGGTCGTCGTCGGCGGCGGCAACATCTTCCGTGGGCTCGCGGGCTCCGAACGCGGGATGGATCGAGCCCGTGCGGACTACATGGGCATGCTCGCCACCGTCCTGAACGCGCTCGCGCTCCAGGACGCCCTCGAGAACCTCGGTCAGCCGACGCGGGTGCAGACCGCGATCGCCATGGCCCAGCTCGCCGAACCGTTCATCCCGCTCCGAGCGATCCGCCACCTCGAGAAGGGGCGGGTCGTCATCTTCGCGGCCGGGACGGGGAACCCGTTCTTCACGACCGACACCACCGCGGCCTTGCGCGCCGCTGAGATCCGTGCGGAGGCCGTGCTGAAGGGCACGCACTCCGGTGTCGACGGGATCTACGACGCCGATCCTCGCAAGTATCCCGACGCGGTGAAGCTGCGCCATGTGACCCACCGCGACATCATCGAACGAGATCTGTCGGTGATGGACACCGCCGCGATCGCGCTCTGCCGCGAGAATCACATCCCGATTGTCGTCTTCGACGTCATGGCCGCCGGCAACATCCACAAGGTGCTGCTCGGTGAGCCGATCGGAACGCTCGTGACCCAGCAGTGAGTCCACCGATGAGCATCCGAACCGCCTGACTGGAGGTGCGATGGACGCCCGGCTGCACGAAGCTCGCGACAAGATGCACAAGGCCGTCGAGCACCTGCGCGACGAGTTCGGCGCCGTCCGCACCGGTCGGGCGACGCCCGCGCTGGTGGAGAAGCTGAAGGTCGACTACTACGGCTCAGAGGTACCGCTCCAGCAGCTCGCCGGCTTCACGGTGCCCGAGCCGCGTGTCTTGGTGATCTCGCCGTACGACAAGGGAGCGATGAAGGCGATCGAGAAGGCGATCCAGGTGAGCGACCTGGGCGTCAACCCGAGCAACGACGGCCAGATCGTACGGATCACCTTCCCCGAGCTGACCCAGGAGCGCCGCAAGGATCTCGTGAAGGTCGTGAAGCACAAGGCAGAGGAGAGCAGGGTGGCGGTCCGCAACGTGCGCCGGCACCTGCGCCAAGAGCTGGAGCACCAGGCCAAGGACGGGGCGATCGGCGACGACGAGCTCGCCCGGCTCGAAAAGGAGCTCGAGAAGCTGACCCACGACGTCGTGGCCGAGATCGACAGGGTCTTGGACCACAAGGAGAAGGAGCTGATGGAGGTCTGAGCCTCCTCGACCCGCGTCCCGCGGGACCCCGGACCTCCCCGGGGCCGCCTGCGGAGGTGATGACCCCGTGCAGGAGCGCGTTACGCTGCCCCGGAAGCGGGGGAGAGAAGATCGAGTGGCGCACGACGACGATCGCGAGCAGGCGGTGAGCCCGGCCGAGGGCGTGCGCATCCTCGGCGCGCAGCCCGCCGGCGCGCCGGCCGTGCCGAACGTCGATCGGCCAGACGTCGACCTGGTCGACGGGCCCTCCCCTGACGGGCCTTCCGTCGACCGGCCCGGCGGCGACCGGCCCGGCGGCGAGCAGCGCGCGGTGCGTTGGCCGGCCGAGGGCCCGAGCTGGACCGCAGGCGAGGAGCCGATCGAGGCGCAGCTCGCCGACCTCGACGACGACCTGCTCCCGACCCGGGCGCTGCCCAAGACCGCAGCAGCAGGGCGCGACGAGGATCCAGGCGCCGACACCGACGGCCCTGATACATCCGGCACGACCGGCGTTCCGAGCCGCCCAGATGTGGACGAGCCCGCGTCGAGCGAGGTTCCCGAGCTGCCGCACTGGAGTGAGCCGCCGACAGGAGCGATGCCTGCGATCTTCGATCAAGACGACGGCGACGCCGAGCCCGACGACTGGTCGGCGCTGGCGGGCGCGCCGCCGCGCTTTCGCGCCGAGGAGAGTGCCAAGGGGAGCGATTGGGCAGAGCGAGGGTTCGCCGAACAGCTGGCCGAGGCGACCGCCGGCGACGAGCAGGGCGGCGCCCTCGGTGACCCCGAAGCCGACCCCAACGCCTCCGATGAGGAGTTCGCTGCGGCGGTCGCGCAGCGGCGCCGCAGCGGCACCCGCCAGGTCACGACACCGCGCCGGACCCCGCGCCCAGCCCGCCCCGCCCGTCCCGCCCGCCCCACGACGAGCGCGTTCCCGGACTTCTTCGGCGACTCGGCCGGGCGCAACCTTCCGGTGGCGCTCGCGACCGCCGGTGCCCTCGCGGTCGTCGCGTTGCTGTGCTTCATCGCCGGCGAAGGTGCGACCGCGCTGCTCGCGACGGTCATCATCGGTGCCGCCGCCGTCGAGCTGCTCGGGACGCTGAACCGGAAGAACCTGCGCAGCGCCCATCTCGTCGTGCTCGCCGGCGCGGCCGCGATGCCGATCGCAGCCTGGTCGGACGGCCTCTACGGGTACGCGCTCGTGTGGGCGCTCGTCGTTCTGACGACCCTCGTGTGGTTCCTCGTCGGCGCCGGGCCCGGCCGGCCGCTCATCGGGTCGGCGACGACGCTGCTCGCGTTCGCATGGGTCGGAGGGCTCGGCGGATTCGCCGGCTTGCTGCTCAGCCTTCCCGACGGCGTCGAGTGGCTGCTCGCCGCGCTGTTGCCGGTGATCGCCTACGACGTCTTCGGCTACTTCGTCGGCCAGCAGTTCGGGAAGTCGCCGATCGCGCCGAACGTGTCACCGAACAAGACGATCGAGGGCACGTCGGTCGGGATCCTTGCCGCGGTACTCGTCGGGTTCTTCGCGGTCGCCCGCTTCGACCCCTTCACCGACAACTCGCGATGGGGTGTGTACGTCGGGCTGGCCGCAGGGTTCGCGGCGCTGTTCGGCGACCTGTCGGAGTCGATGATCAAGCGCGATCTCGGCATCAAGGATTTCAGCGGCACGCTGCCCGGACACGGTGGCGTGCTCGACCGGTTCGACGGCCTCCTGTTCGCGATGCCGGTCATTTACTTCCTGGCGATCCTGCTCAACTCCTGACCCCTGCCGGGCGGGTCTCGCGACGGGCCGACGGCGGGCGCGCGCCGAACGAGAACTTTGGGGTGCGGGCCGTAGGCTGACCCGATGGCGCGCCGGCGGGTAGTCATTCTGGGCTCGACGGGGTCGATCGGCACCCAAGCCCTCGATGTGATCGCCCGCCATCGGGACGAATACGAGGTCGTGGCCCTCGCGGCCGCCCGGAACCGCGTCCTCCTCGAGGAGCAGGCCCGTCGTTTCGACGTCGCCGCGGGTCGAGCGCGCGCGGGGGTCGACGCCGTACAGCTCGCCGAGCTCGCGGCACTCCCCGACGCAGACGTCGTGCTGAACGCGGTCGTCGGCTTCGCCGGGCTCCCCGCGACGATCGCGGCGCTCGGCGCCGGCAAGCGCCTCGCCCTCGCCAACAAGGAGAGCCTGATCGCCGGCGGTCCGGTCGTCGCCAAGGCACGCGCCGAGGGTGGCGGTGAGATCGTCCCGGTCGACTCCGAACACTCGGCGCTCTATCAGTGCCTGCGCGCCGGACGGCCGGGCGAGGTGGCCCGGCTCGTCGTGACGGCGAGCGGCGGTCCGTTCCGCGGTCGAACGTACGCCGAGCTGGATCGCGTGACGGTGCGCGAGGCGCTTGCGCATCCGACGTGGAAGATGGGGCCGAAGATCACGATCGACAGTTCCACGCTGATGAACAAGGGGTTGGAGGTCATCGAGGCGCACGAGCTGTTCGGCTTCGACTACGACCGCATCGACGTGGTCGTCCATCCACAGTCGGTGATCCACGCGATGGTCGAGTTCTCCGACGGCGCGACGATCGCGCAGCTCTCGATGCCCGACATGCGGTTGCCGATCGGGCTCGCGCTCGGCGCACCGAGCCGGCTCGCCGAGCCGTTCGGCGCGATCGACTGGTCGACCGTCTCGACGCTGACCTTCGAGCCGCCGGACACCGCGACGTTCCGGTGCCTCGCCCTCGCGTACGACGCGGGGCGAGCGGGCGGTACAGCGCCGGCAGCGTTGTCCGGCGCCAACGAGGTCGCGGTGGAGGCGTTCCTGGCGGGCGGTCTGCGCTGGACCGCCATCGCCGAGGTCGTCGACGAGGTGCTCCAGTTCGGCTCGCGGGCGGCCGACGACGTTGCCGACGTGTTGGAGGCCGACCGCCTGGCGCGCGAGCGTGCGATGGCGGCGGTCGAGCGGAGGGCTGCGTGAAGGATCCCTTGGATTCGGTGGCGATCGAGGTTCGCCAGGTGCTCGCCGGCCTCGCCGTGTTCGCGGTGGCGGCGATCGTCGTCACGATCGCGAACCCGACGCTCGCAGGAACGATCGGCGTCTTGCTGTTCTTCTTCGTCGTCATGATCGGGCTGCACGAGCTCGGCCACTTCGTGATGGCGAAGCGGGCGGGGATGAAGATCACCGAGTTCTTCATCGGCTTCGGGCCGCGCCTGTGGTCGACCAAACGCGGCGACACAGAGTACGGCCTGAAGGCGATCCCGCTCGGCGGCTACTGCAAGATCATCGGCATGACGAACCTGGAGGACATCGACGCCGCCGACGAACCGCGTGCGTACCGATCCAAAGGGTGGTGGGGCAAGGTCAGTACCGTGGCCGCCGGACCGATCACCCACTTCGTGCTCGCGATCATGTTCACGTTCGCGATCCTCGTCGGTGAAGGCGACCCGAGGAACAGCTCGGCCATCCCGGTCGTGTCGGAGATCACGCAGTCGGTGCCCGCGACGAGCACCGGAGACGGCGGCTCGACGCCGACGCCGGCCGAGCGGTCCGATCTCGAGCCGGGTGATCGCATCCTCGCGGTCGACGGCGAGGCCGTCTCGCTGTGGGAGGAGGTCACCGCCCGGCTCCAGGAGCGCCCCGGCGAGCAGGTGACCTTGCGCGTCGAGCGCGACGGGGCCGAACGCGACGTCGTGCTCGAGCTGCTCCCGGTGTACCGCAACGAGGAGACGGGCGAGGTACAGACCGAGCCGCGCGCCGGCTGGACGCGCGTCGGGTTCGCCGGGCTGGCGCCGACCGAGGACTGGGCCAACGTCGGCGCGGGCGAGGCGCTCTGGAAGGCACCGACCCGCACCGCGCAGTTCGCCTGGACCACACTCGGGAGGCTCGGGCACATGTTCTCGCCGAGCGGAATCTCCGAGTACCTGGGGAACTTCGACGACAGCGGCCAGGACTCCGACAGCCGGTTCGTGTCGCCCGTCGGGTTCGGCAAAGTGGCCAACGATGCCGTGCGCGACGGCTGGGTGTCGGTCTTCGCGCTGCTGTTGACGATCAACCTGTTCGTCGGGATCCTGAACCTCGTGCCCCTGCTGCCGTTCGACGGCGGGCACATCGCCGTTGCCAGCTACGAGGCGGTCGCGTCGAGGATCCGCGGCCGGCGCGTCCAGGTCGACTTCGCGCGCCTGCTCCCCGTGATGGTCGCGACCCTGTCGGTGCTCGCGTTCATCTTCCTGTCGAGCCTCTTCCTCGACATCGCAAACCCGATCGACTCCAACTTCTAAACCACCTGAAATTGCGGCTAGAGGAGCTCGCCGCGGAAGTTGCGGCCGCGGAGCGCGCCCTTGGTGTCGAGGAGCAGCGGTGCATGCTCGCTGACCTCGTCCAGGTCGAAATCGGGATGGTCGACGAGGAGCACGACCAGGTCAGTGTCGCGGTACACCGCGGGTGAGGCCTCGAGCAGCGGAAGCTCGATCTCGGGCGCGAACCCCGGCGGAATGTGGGGATCGACTGCGGAGAGCCGCGCGCCGAGCGGCGCGAGCAGCCGGGCCAACTCGATCGACGGCGACTCGCGCCAGTCCGAGGTGCCGGCCTTGTACGTGAGCCCGAGCAAGAGGATCCGCGCGCCGTTGACCGCGAGGCCCTGGGTGTTCAACAGGCTCTGGACGCGTCGCACGACGTACTCGGGCATGTGCGCGTTCACGTCGTTGGCGAGCTCGACGAAGCGGAACGCGCGTCCCGAGCGACGCTTCACCGACCACGACAGGTACGAAGGGTCGATCGGAAGGCAGTGCCCGCCGACGCCGGGCCCCGGCGTGAAGCGCATGTAGCCGAACGGCTTCGTCGACGCAGCGTCGATCGCGCTCCAGATGTCGACGCCGAGGTCCCTGGCGAACATGGCGAGCTCGTTGACGAGCGCGATGTTGACGTGCCGGAATGTGTTCTCGAGCAGCTTGACGAGCTCGGCCTCGGCGGGTGAACCCACAGCGACACACCGATCGACGATGCTCGAGTAGAACGCCTCGACCACTGCGAGCGAGCCGGCGTCGATCCCCGAGATGACCTTCGGCGTGTTCTGGAACGTCCACGTGCGGTTGCCGGGATCGATCCGCTCGGGCGAGTAGCCGAGGAAGAAGCTCGCGCCGGCGATGAGCCCCGAGCCGGCCTCCAGGATCGGCGCGACCAGCTCCGCCGTCGTGCCGGGGTAGGTCGTCGATTCGAGGATCACACAAGCGCCCGCTCGGAGGTGCTCGGCGAGCGTGGCCGCGGCGGCCTCGACGAAGGTCAGGTCGGGGTTGCCGTCGTGGAGTGGTGTCGGAACGGAGATGATCGCGACGTCGAACGCGACGAGCTCGGCGGGGTCGGTGGTCGGCGTGTAACGGGCCGCGAGCGCGCCGGCGACAGCGCCGTCGGCGACATCTTCGACGTACGAGCGTCCGCCGCGCAGCGAGTCGATCCTGAGCCGATCGACGTCGAGACCGACGACCGCGAAGCCCTGCTCGGCGGCGCGGATCGCGACCGGCAGCCCGACGTATCCCTGCCCGACGACCACGATCTTCGCGTCACGGGCCGAGAGACGTTCGATGAGCGCCGCCGCCGATCGATCCATGGCCCGGCCTTCTACCACAGGCCGAGCAGGCCGCGTGCCGTGAGCTGTTCGACCGCCTCGGCGATCTCGGGGCGGATCTCGTCGCGCTCCCGTTCCGTCGCGGACGCGAGAGCCGCGACGACTTCTTCGAGCGTGGAAGCGCCGTCACAGGCGTGCCAGACGAGCGCGGCGGCGGCATTGAGATGATGCAGGCGCATCGACGCACGATCGAGGATCACGAGCTCGCCGTCGAACTCCTCGACTGTGTTGACCCCGCTCGCTCCGCTCGCGCCCGGAGGGCTGGTGTTCACCCCGCTCGCTCCGCTCGCGCCCGGGCTTGGAACCTCCGCTGCGAGGCGGGCGACGGCGTGGTCGAGGTCGCCGAGCGCGATCTCGGCCACGGTCGTGGCGCGGACGAGAGCGGCGAGCCCAGAGAATCCGTTCGCTCCGCGTTCGGCGAGGTTGAAGCACTGCTCTGCGATCCCCATCATCGCGGCCGCTCGCGTGATCGGTTCGACCGGCGCGGCACCAGCAATCGACGGCATCACGATCACCGAGAGCGGGGCCGCCTCGCCGGCGTAGCCGCCGAGCGTTCCCACCGCGATCGGGCGCTTCACCTGCGCGTCGTCGGGCGCGTGCTCGTCCGGCGCGTGACCGGCGACGATGTCGGGCCCCGCGTCGACGTGCAGCAGCAGGCGTGACCGCCGGTCGAGCGCGATGGGCTTCGGATAGGGCTGCACGGTGCCGGTCTCGAGATCGATCGCGGACACCTCGTCGGTGAGATAGCCCCACCCCGCGGCCGCGAGCGCCGCGACCAGCGTCGACTTTCCTGCGCCCGACGCGCCGACGATCAGGGCGGCCCGCCGGTCGCGAACCGCGGCGGCGGCGTGCACGAGCAGGTAGCGCGTCGGGGCGTGGACGACCAGCTGGTTGATCTCCCACACGAGCTGCGCGAACGCCAGTGAACGCGTCGCCATGTGGGTCACGGACGCTCCGTCGACCTGCAGCGCGTAGCTCCCGTCGGCACCTCGTTCGAGGCGCAGCCGGTGCCCGTCGGTTCGATCGGTGGCGCACGACGGGTACGCATCGACGACCTGCTGCACGATCTCGGCGTCGTCGCACTCGATCGTGCAGGCAACTCCCAGGCATGACACCGAGCTTGAGGCCATCAGCCGCGCCGGGACTGACGGACCAGCGCGACGCCGCGCCGGAGCCGCCGCCAGTAGCTGGTGTCGTGCGCACGGAGATAGGAACGACTCGGCAGCAACATGGCGCGGAGGTACGCGGCTCGATTGCGGACGCCGCGCAGCGCGAACAGCCCCGCCGCGACCTGGGCGCCGTAGCTGCGGTCGGCCGACCGGTAGACCCGCAGCGCTCGCTGTTCGAATGCGTCGGGCTGGTACGCGGTTGCCCAGTCGATGAGCGGGCCCTCGAGCGGCGCCGGAAGGTTGGACGCGGTCACCTCGAGCGCGGTCTTGATCACGGCCCGGCCCCTCCAACGCTGCGCGACACCGACGATCCGATCGATGTCGAGGTCGGGCCGTCGCACGAGCTCGGCGATGTCGCGCAGCGAGCTCCACCGAGGCAGGAAGGATCCGAGCGCAACGTGATAGCACGCGTGCAAGAACAGCCAGCTCCTGTCGGGCACCGGAACCTGCGTGTCGCCGAGGTCGATGGTGACCGCAGGGTCGCGCAGCACGTCGGCAGGCTGCAGCGTCTGGCCGAAGGGACCCTCCGCGAGTGTCCGGTGGAGGTCGAGCTCGAGCGTGTCGGCGCCGACGACGCACACGCCCTTGCCGAAGCGCGCGACGAAGCCGGGCCGCGGTTCGGCCTGGCGGACTCGCCGATCGCCCGCAGTGAGAACCGCAACCGCGTCCGCGAATCGTGTCGCGTCGATGAGCAGGTCGATGTCGCCGAAGGAACGTAGGGCGATCTCGGCGTACGCGAGCCGGGCGACCGCAGGACCCTTCAGGGCGCGATGCTCGATCGCGGAGTCGGCGAGCAGCCGGCTGGCGGATGCGAGAGCCCGTTCGAGCAGCAGATCCGCAGCGAGCGCGGCTTCGTGCGCACCGTTGGCCCGCGCGAGCTGCTGCTCGGTGGCCGGGAGTCGTCCGGATTCGATCGCGGCGACGAGCAATCCCGGGATGCGGTGGTCGCGCACCGAATCGAGGAGCGCATCGAAATCGGGATCGGCGAACGTGCGGCCGGAGATGGGCGCGGTCCCGGCAAGACCGTGCGCGGCAACGGCGGCGATGGGCGCAGGTCTCTGCTCCACGATGATCGCGGTCATGGGCCCTGCGCCGGCGCCGGCAACGGCTCCACGACGCCGGCCGCGACGAGCGTTGCCAACGTTGTCCCTACGTCGCTGTCGATCTCGGATCGGTTCTCGGAGAACGTCGCTTCCAGCATCGCGACGAGATCGTCGATGGTGCGCGGTGGAACCAACGCATCCCACACCACGATCGCGCTCCCGCGCAGCACGACGGGATCGGGCGCGTCGCCGATCGCGATCAGGGCTCGGGCCGTGCGCCGGACAATGGTCGATGGTTTGTGAGCCCAGCGAACATCTCGTGCTTCGGGACGGCCCTCGGGATGCACCAATGCAGGCTAGTGGCAGGCTACCGCTCGTCCGCCGAACTCCGGCTCGACCGCGCCGGCAGGAACTCGACGATGCGCTCGATCTGGCGGTCCCACGACCAGCCCGCGCGCGCGGCAGCGCGCGCGTTTCGACCGAGGTGTTCGCGCCGCATCGCGTCGCCCTGCAAGACGATGAGCGCTCGCCGCAGCGCAGCCGTGTCGCCCGGCTCCACGAACAGCACGTCCTCACCGTCTCGCAATCGCGCGGTCAACTGCGAGACGCGCGGCGCGACGACGGCGCGGCCGGCCGCGAGGTACTCGGCGAGCTTCAGCGGCGAGTAGTGGTACTCGTGGTCGGTGCCGGCGACGACGACCGCGGTGTCGAAGACGGAGAGGTGCGCGGGTAATGCGTCGTGGCTCACGGTGCCGGTGAACACCGCGTGGACGCCCCGCTCGCGTGCCCGCTGTTCGATGTGCGGTCGTTCCGGGCCGTCGCCGACAAAGAGGAGCGTCGCGCCCTCGAGACCCGCCGTCGCGTCGATCAACCGGTCGAGCGAGTGCATCCGGCGGAAGCTCCCGACCCACCCGACGACGAACCGGCCCGTGAGGCCGAGCTCGCGCCGCAACGGCTCGGCGTCGGGGAGATCGGAGAAGAAGTCGAGGTCGACGCCGGTCGGCGTGACGAGGACGCGTTCGGGCGCCACGCCGAGCCGCAGCACCTGTTCGGCCACGAGGTCGGTGCCGCAGGCAACGACATCCGCGCGCCGCAACGCCGGTGCCTCGCCGGCGCGTTCCAGCCATCTGCCGAAGAGCGGCCGCCTGACGCCCCAGCTCCGCGCCTCCCACACCTTGACCGCGGGAACGAACAGCACGCTCGGCACCGCCAGCTCGTCGGCGAGCGCGAACCCCGCGGTGTGGAACAGCTCGTGGCGCTGCCAGACGAACGCGACCTGCGTGCCGTCCCACGGGCCGCGCGCGGCGACCCGGAACGCCCGCGCGCGCCGGTATTCGAGCGCGTCCTTGGCGAGTGTCTTGGCGAGCGTCGGCACGTGCCGCCGAACCCCTGAGGCTGACGCAGCACCGAGCCTTGGATTCGAGGCCTTCGTTCGTGCCTCGTCGGGCGTCAACACGCCTTGGTCGGTCACGATCCACGCCGCGCCGAGCACCCGCGCGGCTGCTGCGGTCCAGCCCGCGGTGCTCACCCAACCCGCGACCGGGCCGAGTTGGCGCGCGGGAGACGTGGGCAAGACCATGACGGCGCTCCTCAACGCGTACCTCCGCGTGCGCCGTGGACCGTTTCGATGCCGATGTGCTCGAGGAGCTGATTGGCACGGTGATCGAACGTGTGGTGCCCGAGCACGATCTCCCGTCCACGCTCTGCGACCTCGCGCGCCTTGTCACGGTCGGCGAGCCGTTCACCAACGAGCAAGCCGAGCTCGTCCGGCGTGCGGTAGGTCGCGACCGTGCTGGCGAACAGCCCTTCGATCTCGGGAAGGTGGTCGGAGATCACCGGCGTCCCGCAGGCGAGCGCATCGAAGATCCGGTTCGAGACGAACCCGTGCTCGCGCATGTCCTCCCAATGATCGTTCAGCACGATCGCGGCCGACGAGTAGACGGCGGCGAGCTGAGCGTTGGGGACGTAGCGCTCGACGATGAGCGCGGGATCGACGAACCGCTCCCAACCAGTACCGAAGATCGCAGGCCGGATCCCGACCGACAGCGCATCCCGCACGATCGGCCGCAGCACGTCGCGAGTCTTCGCGACGACCACGACATCGTGGTGGTGTCCCGCCGGCGGCGCGCTGCGGTGGAAGCGCCGGGGGTCCGTCGCTTGGAGCAGCACGTGCACCGGTGAACGAGTCCGAGGTCGAAGGCTCGCGGCGTAACGCTCCGACGCGACGAACACGGCATCTGCCGCGTCGCACTCCGCAGGATCGAGCGTGTCCGGATGGCTGATCACCCACAGCACGTGTCGTTGACCGCGCGTCCGCCGCACCGGGACGAGCCCGCGCAGCACCACATGCAGATCGCAGGCGCGGCCGGCGAGCGTGTCGTGCTCTTCGGCCGTCTGCACCAGCACCTCGTGGCCGAGTCGCGAGAACGCGCGGCCGAGCCCCTCGGCGAAGTGCCAGTCACCCCAGCGCGAGGCGACCTTCCTCGACGGCGCCGCGGTGCTGATCGCGATGCGGAGGTGCTCGGGGCGTCGAACGCGTCGCACGATCGCCGGGCCGTGCGCCTCGACGGTCTCGCGCCACGCCGGATCGGCGTCGTCGGCACCGGTGTCGCTCGTGTCGAGCACGATTGCGTCCGGAACGACCACAACATGCCCACCATGCGCCGCGATCCGCTCGCAGTGGTCGAGCACCACACCGTCGATCGATGCCACCTCGCGCATCCCGCCGATCAACTCGAGCCACCGGCGTGAGAGCACGATGCAGCCACCGCGGCTCGTCGCGACGCACGACGCGGGATCACCGAGTGCCGGACGGGCGCCGGTACCGCGCGGGTGGATCGTCGGCGTGCCGTCGGACGTGACCGCGATGTCGTAGCCGGCCGCTCGGACGCGGCCATCACTTCGGCGCGCCTTCGGCCAGCGCGCCACGGGCGACACGAGGACGGGAACAGCGGCAGCGATGTCGTCGTGCACCTCGTGCACGAGCCGCTCGAGCCAGGTGGGGTCGATCGGGTCGCAGGCAGGGTCGAGGAGGCAGACGAGATCGCTCGTGCTCTCGTTGCACGCCTTGACCGCGTCGAGCGGGATGCCGGTCGTGACGACGGTGAACGTCGCCACGGGGCGCGCCGGCGCCGGCCGGTTCGCCAGCTCCGTCTCCAACGCCCGCAACGCGCGGAGGCGCCACGGTCGCCCCGGGAGCGCCGCGACGGCCGAGAGCAGACGGCCAACGCGGCGCCGGATGCGGCGCCGCGCCGGTGCCCCGGCGCGCCAGCGGTCGCGCGCCGGACGCGCGACCTCCCGCAGCCGTTCGAGCGCCGGTCTCCTCATGACGCCCCGGTTCTCATTCGGTTCCGGCGGTCAGCGCGTCGTAGACCGCCTCGACGCGCCGGACCGAACGGTCAACGGCGAACTCCTCGCTCCGCCGGCGCGCCGCCCCAGCCATCACGGCGCGGCGCGCGGGATCTTCGAGGAGCCCGATCAAGGCGTCGGCCAACGCGCCCGGCTGCCCGGGTTCGAGCAGGAGCGCTTCCTCGCGATCGCGCACGAGCTCGGGGACGCCGCCGACCGCGCTGGCCACGACCGGCAGCCCGAGCGCGATCGCCTCCATCACCGCGACCGGCATGCCCTCGTGTCGCGACGGCAGGCAGAACACATCGAAGCTCGTCATCACCCTGACCGCGTCGCTCCGGTATCCCAGCAGCTGGAACCGGTCGCCGAGCTCCAGCTCGCGGTGCAGATCACGGATCGATTGTTCGTCGGGCCCTTGCCCGACGGCGACAAAGCGTGCCGACGGCAGCCGGTCGACGACGATGCGGGCCGCCTGGAGGAGGTCGGGGTACGCCTTGTTCGCGCGAAGGTTGGCAACGGTGCCGACGACGAGCTCGCCATTGTCGATGCCGAGCTCGGCG
>Ga0247727_10000357_pt1 | contig 111193 bp, 115 predicted proteins | sample WisWelCaveWW1625_FD_202498 | JGI IMG/M metagenome (GOLD analysis project Ga0247727, IMG submission 202498) | Biofilm microbial communities from Wishing Well Cave, Virginia, United States - WW16-25 | ecosystem: Environmental > Aquatic > Deep subsurface > Groundwater > Cave microbial mat... | reverse complement strand
TCTTGCCGTCACCGTCGTCCATCTGCGCGTCGACCGAGATCGCGATCTTGTCCGGCAGGTTGGCCGAGCACAGCATCAGGCCGGCGAACCCGGGCACCGCCGGCGGGCCGACGGTGGCGAGCACCGCGGCCGGGGTGTTGGCGGTGCCGTCGCCGGTCTGCACGCCCATCTTGCCGTTCACCGCGTTGAACGGGTTGTCGACACCGGAGCCCGAGATGAAGCCGGCCAAGCGCAGGTGCGCCCAGAAGTGCGCGGCTTCGTTGCCGCCGGCGAGGTACGGTCCCTCGATCAGCCCGTCGCCGTCGCCCGCGGTCGCACCGGTCCAGCGCGTCGCGGCCTTGTCGTCGCCCGGGAGCGACTTGTAGCGGTCCTGGTAGCCGTACATGGCGGCGGAGACGCCCGACATGTCGGCGATCACGTTCTTGATCTTCGCCTGAGTGATCATCTCCTGGCCCTTCAGGATTCCGCCCAGCAGCAGCCCGATGATCACCAGTACGATCGCGATCTCCACCAGCGTGAATCCCCTTTGCTTCTTCTGCTTCGCGTCCATGGACTCTCTCCTTGCCCAACAAACTGAGTACCTTCATCCCGCAAGGGCTGTGCCAGGACAACATCTCTGATAAAACAATTAGTTACGTCGATAATTGCGAGCCGAACCGTCGAACTCCTGACAGTCGCGTTGATTGCCCGACAGCCAGGGGGTGCGGGGGAGATTTCCCCCCGCCCCGGCTAGCGGCCGATCTTTCCCTCGAGGGTTTCCAGCCGCTCCTTCAGGAAGCGCAGCTCGGCCGGGTCGTGGACGACCCCGCTTTCCAGCAGGCTGGCGATCATGATCCTCGCCGCCTCGAGCTCGTTCATGTCCTCGAGGATGAAGATTTCCATCTGCCCTGCCCACAGCGGCACGCCGGGGCCGGTGGCGCTGCGCTCGATCGCCTGCGCGTAGCGGCGGGCGAGCGGCAGGTCCTTCAGCCGGTGCTTGGCGAGCAACGCGGCGTGCGCGAGCCAGGGCCAGCGCCGGTCGGGATCGCGCCGGAACTCCTGGTGCACGAACTCGAGCACGCCGCGGGTGCGCTCCGCGTCCGTGTTCTCGGCGTAGACGCGCGCCGCGAGGAACAGCGGATAGTGGCTGCGCGGATCCGTTTCCAGCGCGGCGCGCAGCCAGCCGAGGAGCGGCGGCAGCTCGGGGCTGCGGAAGGACTGGATGTAGACCATCGCGAGGCGGGCCGCGGCCTCGTGCTCGCCGAAGCTCGCGAGGCGCAACGCCTGCGGCGGCGGCGGATGCGGAACATCGGCCGCATCGGTTGCCCTGGAAGATGAAGTTGCCTGCCAGGACAGCTGCGCCCCGAGGCTCAGCGCGAGCAGACCCAGCACCCAGCGCGGCACCGCGGCAAGCGGGCGCTGCGCGCGCTTCAGACGCTCCTCCGGTGGAAGTCGAACAGGCCCGCCGCCGCCAGCAGCAGGGCATAGAGCAGCATGCCGCCGAGCGCCCAGCCATAGGCGAGCGCCGACGGCGCCTCGTAGAGCAGCCATGCCGTGCGCGTGGCGCCGTCGAGCCGCGGCAGCAGCAGCGCGACCGCGTCGACCGCGTGCTGCGCGAGCCGGCCCGCAACCGTGGCCTCGGCGAGCGGCCCGGTGGCGATCGCCTGGATGGCGCCGATCGAGCGCGCGAGCAGGTACAGGCCCGCGGTGGCGGCGATCGCCGGGACGAACTGCGCGAGGGTCATGGCGAAGAACAGCGCCGCCGCCGCGACCAGCGCGGTTTCACAGGCGAGCGACAGGCCCCACAGCGCGACCTGCGCGGGCGGCGCCCAGAGGAGCAGCGGCAGGGCGAACGCCGCCGCGAGCGCCGCGCCGCAGACGACGAAGCCGGCGAGGCGCCCGAGATAGTGCGTGGCGCGCGGCACCGGCAGCGACAGCATCAGCTCGAGCCCCTTGTCGTCGATTTCGCGCAGCGTGCTCGAGGTGACCTGGGCGGCCACCAGGAACACCGCGCAGGCGCGCAGCACCGCCGCCACCAGCGCGGCTTGCAGCGCCAGGCTCTCGGTGAGCGCCACCTGGGAAAGGAACGCGGCCAGGCCCAGGCCGAGGACGAGGCTCGCCGCGGCGAGCCAGGGCAGGCCGCCGCGGCGCGCTTCGAGCAGGATCGAACGGGCAAGAATGGCGGCGGGCATTTTTTGTAGACTAGGGCGCAAAGGGGATTTTCCCATGCCACCCGCGACGCTGCTGACCCGCCTCGCCAACCTCACGTGGAGCTTCAGCCAGCGCTACTGGCGCATCGTGGTGGTGGCGATGCTCGCGCTGCTGCACGTCGCGGTGTTTCGCGGCGTCGCCGATCCCTGGGCGCGGGCGCTGCTCCTCGCCCACCTCGGGCTGCTGCTGCTGTGGCAGCCGTTCCTGCGCGCCGAACAGCGCGTCTCGCCGATGCAGGGGTTCATCCTCGCGCTGGTGGCGACGGGCGTGATGCTGTGGCTCGACTGGTGGTTGCTCGCCTTCTGGGTGGTGGTGCTGGCCGGCCTGGTCGGGGGCAAGGTGTACCAGCAGCACGCGCGCTGGCAGCGGCGCTGTTACCTGGTGGTGCTCGCCTATCTGCTCGCGCTGCTCGCGGTCGCGATCCTGCCGGAAATCGCGCCGCGTCGCGAGATCGACGCCGAGATCCGCTCGTACGCGGAATACGTGCTGCCGGTCGCGTTCGTGCTGATTGCGCTGTTCCCGGCTGAGCCCGAGTCCAGCGATAGCGCGCACATCATCGACTTCTTCTACAGCCTGTTCCTGATGCTGCTCCTGGTGGTGGTGGTCCTCGGCAGCTTCACGTTCATGACGCTGCGCCGCCTGCCCTATCTTGAGGCGCTGACGTTCACCGTGTTCATCACCGCGGGCGCCCTGCTGCTGGTCGCGCTGGCGTGGAACCCGCGCAGCGGCGGCGGGGTCGGCGTGTTCTTCGCGCGCTATCTGTTTTCCATCGGCCTGCCGGTCGAGAAATGGCTGCACTTCCTCGCCGAGCTGCTGCAGGTCGAGGCGCGCCCGGAACGCTTCCTCGAGGAGGCGGTGGCCGCGCTGGTGCGCCTGCCGTCGGTGGCCGGCGTGCGCTGGCGCGCCGGCGAGGCGAGCGGCGAGCAGGGCAGCCGCACGCCGCACGCCGTGGACTACGCGGCGAGCGAGCTCGAGCTCACCATCTTCTCGCGCTACCGGCTCGGCCCGGCGCTGCGCTGGCACCTGCACCTCCTCGGGCAGCTGCTCGGGGAGTTCTACGTCGCCAAGCTGCGCGAGGAGAAGCTGCGCCAGTCGAGCTACCTGCAGGCGGTGCATGAGACCGGCGCGCGCATGACGCACGACATCAAGAACCTCCTGCAGTCGCTGTCGGTGCTGACCTCGATGGCAGCGCGCGAGGAGCCTGAGGACCGCGACAAAGCGCGCGGCTCTCCACAACTTCAGACGCTGCTGCGCCGCCAGCTGCCGCTGATCGAGCGGCGGCTCGCCGACACGCTGGAGAAATTCCAGCGCCCGCACGCCGACGGCGAGACCTGGGTGGCGGCGCGCGCCTGGTGGGAGGCGCTCGCGCGCCAGTACCGCGGCGAGGGCGTCGAGTTCGACGCCAGCCCGCCGCCGCCCGGCGTGCGCCTGCCGCGCTCGCTGTTCGACGGCGTCGCCGACAACTTCGTGCGCAATGCGCTCGCCAAGCGCCTCGACGACGCAGGCCTGCGCGTGCGCGTGACGCTCGAGTGCGCCGAGCGCATCACGCTGCGCGTCTGCGACAGCGGCGCGGCGGTGCCGGCCGAGGTCGCCGCCACGCTGCTGCGCGCGCCGGTCAGCTCGCGCGGCGGCCTGGGCATCGGGCTGTACCAGGCGGCGCGCCACGCCGAGTCGAGCGGCTACCGGCTCGCGCTGGAGACGAACCGCGACGGGGAAGTGTGCTTCGCGCTCATTTCCACCCCAGGTCAGGGAAGCACGCCCGCGGCGATCATGCGGCCGTAGAGCTGCCCCACCGGGATCCACGCGAGGAGGTCGTCGAACTCTCCGCCCGCGGCCGAAGGCGGGTCGGGAACGCGGCTCACGAACAGCGCGTTGCCGTCGAGATTGCGCGCCTCGTTCGCTCCGCTCCCGCCGGTCGCGCTGTTCCTGCCGGTGGAGAAAACGATCGCCACTACGGTGTTCTGGTTGGTTACGCTGGTCCCCGCGTCGCAGGCGACGGCGCTCCCCACCGCGGGCGATGCGCTGCAGATCACCAGGTCGGCGGGCGTTTGCGTGATGCTCCAGGGGGTGCCGGCCGCGTTCTGCCGGGTAAAGCGCGCCGGGCCCGCCCCCCACGAGGTGGCCGAAATGGCGTAGCGAATGCGCTGGCCCCAAGCATCGAGGCCGAAGCCGGCGGCATCGCTCGGCTGAAAGCCGATGACGCGCGCCGGCAGGAAGCCGGCGTAGCTGCTCGCGCACGCCGCGGCGCCGCCGCCGGCTTCGTCGCCGCTCGCGGTGCCGGGGCACGGCAGCCGGCCGTTCACCAGCGCGAAGCCGAGCAGCAGCTCCTTCGCTTCCTCCAGCCTGCGCTGCGTGTCGCTGCGGTTGCGGCTCTCGACCTGCGCCGTGAGCGTGGCCACGGTGCCGGCGAGCAGCAGCCCGACGATCGCCAGCACCACGGCAAGCTCGATCAGCGTGAAGCCCGGGTCGGCGCGCCGCGTCACGGGTTCGCGTCGAGCACCACGACGCGATCATTGAACGAGGCGTTCACCGCGCGGCGCTCGAAGCCCGGGTCGGCGTCGGCGTTCGCGCCTTCCAGGAAATCCGCGAGCAGGCCATTCGGGCGCGCCGCGCCGCTCAGGCTGCGGCCGGCGAGAATCAGGATGGCGCGCTGCGCGTTCGCCGGGGCAAGGTTGGCGACCTGCAGGCATGGGGTGCACGAGCGTGGCGCGGCCCCGCTTGCAGCGTGGTTCGGCGACGTGGCGTAGTAAAGCAGGCGATACCACTCGTTGCGCACGAACCAGCCGGTGGTGGCGCTGGCGGGGTCGAGGAGCGGATGGTCGGCAATCACCGCGCGGTGGATGCGGATGCGATAGTTTGCGGAGGAGCCCCAGCCCATGCTGTCGATGTTGGGCAGCGTGGCGCCGAAGGTGATGGTCGCCGCGCCGCTCGGGTTCATCGTGACGCTGCGGGTCACGGCCTGCGCGAGCCACGGTCCCGAAGAGGTGTCGTCCTTCGCCTCGACCGTCATCCGGGTCGCGTCCAGGACGCGCAGTCCCATCGCGACGTCGGTGAACGTCGCCTGCATCTCGATGCGCATGCCGATCTGCCACGGGTAGGTGTCGTTCTCGTGGTATTCGCCGGTGCACTCGCGCAGATCGAGCGTCGGCCAGTTCGGCCACGAGCAGCTCTGCGCCTGGACGGTGCCGTAGCCGCCGCCGGCGTAGGCGTCCGGGCTTCCCGCGAATGTCACCAGCGCCGGGGCGGGCAGGCAGCGCGGGTTGCCCGGCGAAGCGGTGCAGTTCCGGGTCTGGTTGAACGGCAGCAGCCCGGCGAAGACCCCGGCGACGCCGCGGAAGTCCGAGCTGCCGGCGCCCGGGCCGGGATTGGCGAACGGCGCGGCGAACGGGAAGACGGGATTGGCCGCGCTCAGCCCCCATTCGGGACCGGCATAGACGCCCTTCAGCGCCGGCACCACGTCGCGCTCGATGCGCTTCGCGATCGCCGCCTCGAGCGCGGGCAGCAGGTCGGCCGGGGTGATCGCCAGCAGCTGGTCGTTGAACACCGGGTTGGCGGCGTTGTCGACGACCGCGCCGGCGTACGCATTTCCGCTGGCGCACTCGAGGAAGTCGCGCGGATTCGGCGCCATGGTCGGCAGGCCCAGCGCCTGCGACTGGTTGCGCGCGGCGCAGCCCGCGGCGAGCTGGCCGGCGTTCGGCACGCTGTTGAGGGGCGCGCCCGGGGCGATGAGCAGCGCGATCGCGGGCCGCCCGTCCAGCGAGAGCTGCGCGGGCGTGTTCGAGTTGATCGTCAGCGTCGCGCCGCCGCCCGTGAGATGCCATCCGGGCGAGATCACGTACCAGATCGGGCGCCCCGCGGCGTCGAGCGCGCGGGGCAGGCCGAGGGTGCGCCACGGCAGCCAGCCCGCCGCGCCGGCGGCGCAGCTCGCCGCGGCCCGGCCTTCGTTCGCCGAGCCGACGTCGCCCCAGGCCTGCGGGCACGGCAGGCGGCCCGGATTCGCTTCGCCGGCCTCGAGCGCGTTTGTCGCCACCCACCCGATCAGCGCCGCCTTCGCCTCGGCCAGCACCCGTGCGTTGTGCGCGACCCGCGCCGCGCTGTGCGAGGCCGAGCCGAACGCCGACAGCAGCATCCAGCTCGCGCCAAGCACCAGCATCGCGGCAAGCGCGAGGAGCGCGGCGCCCCGCTGCCCGCTTTTCCCGTGCATGAGCGCAATTTAGGCGTATCGATGCCGCCCGCGCGCAGGGTCTAGAACCGCAGGCTGTGAGAAAAATCACCGTCCGACGCGCCGGCCGGACGCCAGGATTAAAGCGCGACCGCCATGGTCGGGACCGGATCGTTCGTCGTGGCCTCGACGCACGACGCTACCGTCGCGCGTGTGTTGCCGGTGGCGAAGTTGCCGTCATCGGTCTTCGCGTCGAGTTCCTGCGCCGCGCGGCACGACAGGTTCCAAATCTCGATCACGTTGCGCGTGCTGGTGGGGAAAGTGGAAACCGCGCTCGCGCTGCGCGCCACGGCGCGGATAGTGATGAGCTTGTCGCTCTGGCTGAGGGTGATCGCGCCGGTCCCGCCCCGGATGAGGCCCGCGTTGAACAGGTGGTTCGGCACGCAGGGCATTTCCGCCGCATCGATCTGTCCGTCGCCGTTGCCGTTCGCGGTCACCGAGCAGGAGCCCGCGACGACGCCCGCAATCCGCGTCGTCGCGTCCGGCATGTCGCCCGGCAGGTAACCGTAACGCTCGCGGAACCGGGCCATGGCTTCGGCGAGATCCTTGACCGCCGCCTGCACCGCCTGCGAGTGCGATGTGCCGATCAGGCTGGTGCTCGTCAACAGGACCCCCAGGATGATCCCGACAACGAGCAGGACGATGGCCAGCTCGATGAGCGTAAAGCCGCCCCTCCTCACGGCAACAGGGTGCTCATGTAGCCGCGGATCTCGGCGACCGTGACCGTAATCGTGAGATCGTCTCCGCCCCCGTCCGCCCGGTTGGGCCCTCTGGAGAAAAGCGTGAGGGCCACCGTGTTCGCGGCCGGCGAGGCGCTCGAGATGCCGCCGCCCCACCCGTTGCTGATCACGATGCCGTTCGGCTGGTAGCGGTAGCGCATGCCCCACGGATCGAGCGCTTCGGCCAGCGTAAGGCCCAAGTCGAAGTACGGCACGACGCCGTCGGTGTTTCCGGGATCGGTCCAGCCGTTCGAGATGTCGGCGGAAATGATGACCCGGCACCTGGGCGTGGCTCCCCATCCGTCGCAGGGGCTGTTGCCGTACCCGGACAAGTTGCCCATCGCCTGTCCGATCAAGGCCAGCTTGATCCGCTGGAATGCGTCGTTGACCGCGGCTGCGGGCGCCTTGAGCGAGCCGTCGCGGTATAGCGGGTCGAACAGGTCGCTGGCGCTCAGGAACATGACCTGGTCGTCGAACGCGCCGCCGGTCGCCGCGTCGCTGGCGGTCGCTTCGCGTCTGAAATAGGTCGTGTCGGCGGTGCCGTTGGTGTTGTCGAGCTCGTCGGTTCCCGCAGCCGGCAACGTGTTGCGCGTGCCGCCGACGGAATAGGCGCCGAAGCCGTTTCTGCCATGGGACACGACGACGGCCACGACGTTGGTCGCGATCGCCGTCACGGTGGCACCGTTGCGGTCGTTGAGCGTGATGGTTCCGGTGTTGCCGGGCCGGACATTTGCGCTGGTCGTCCAGTCTCGGTTGTCGCTCCAATCGCCGCCGGGGCCGGGCGCGTTGGCATTGTTCGAAACGTGATACGAGAAGAAGTTGCCCCAGCCGTCGCGCACCGCGTCGCGCGCGAGACCCAGCGTGACGTACGGAACGATGCCGAAACGCGCGGAGCATGCCGTGGTCGGATCGTTTGGCGTAGTGCGGTTTTCGATCCCGTCGGGCGCGGTGAAGTCGGTGTCCGGGCACGGCAGGCGGTTGGTGCGGCGGATGTAGCCGGTGAGCGCCTCCTTGACGAGAGCCTGCCGCTGCGCGGTGGTGGAGCTTGCCTGGTTCTCCTGCGTGGCGTTCATCGCGCCGATGCCCATCGTGAGCAGGATGCCGATGATCAGGACCACCACCGAGAGCTCGACCAGGCTGAAGCCGCGGAAGGAACGCATGCGGGTCACCTCGGGCTGCGCTGGATCCTGATCTCGCCGTCGCCGATCACGTCGCGTACCTCGCCGGTGCCCCGGTCGAGCACCTCGCCGGGGCGCATCGCGGCGCGCCGGCCGCCTTCGCCCACGGGCACCGCGACGCGGCCCTCGCTGCCGCGCGGCAGGCGCGGCGTGTCCGCCGCGCCCTCGGGCAGCGATTCGCCGTTCACCCAGACGGTGGAGCGCCCGCCCGAGCGCTGCACGTAGCCGTCGAGCTTGGTGGTCGGCGACGCCACCACCACGGCGGCGGGCTTGTCGGGCACGCGCGCCTTGCGCCTTGCGTCGAGCGCGGCGCGCTGGTCGGGGCTGAAGAACAGCCGGCCGAGCTCCTGGGACATGCAGGGGTTCACCATCAGGGTGAGCGTGAGGCCTACGATGGCAAAAAATATCCGTTTCATCGCTTGGCCCCGCGGTCGATCACGGTGATGAGGTCGATCTCGCAGTTGGCGCGCAGGCGCGGCGTGATCGTGGTGCCGGTGGCGGCCTGCCCGGTGCGCGCGACGGCGCAGCTTTTCACCGAGTAGTAGGCGTTGCCCGAGTCGCGCAGGTCGGCGAGAAAGCGCAGCAGGTCCTCCTCGTGCAGCAGCGCGAGCTGCACGTTCATCGTGCTGGCGAAGAAATCGACGCTCGCCGGCTTGCCGGGCACCGATTTCAGCAGCTTCTGGCGCTCGACGCGGTAGCTGAGATCCAGCAGCTCGCGCTGCGTGCGGATGCGGGTGATCGCGTCGGCCCATTCCAGGCGCCGCTCCTCGCCGAGGATGTTGAGCCGCTTGAGCTGCTTGTAGACGTCGTGCTTCTCGCTCACCTCGCGCTCCTCTTCCGCGATGCGCGCGAGGCGCTCGGCATTCTGCCTGCGCTCGGCCTGGGCCGCGCCGAGCTGGCCCTGCGCGCCTCCGAGCGCCTGCCCGGCGCTCCAGATGAGCGCCGCGCCGGCGCCCACCAGGGCGAGCGCCGCCAGCGCCGGCAGCGCGAGCTTGGTGATCTCTTCGCGCGTCAGCGTCACTGCAGCCTCCGCGACAGCGTGATCGTGAAGCGCGGCGCCTCGCCCGGGTCGGTGCCGCCGATGTCGCCGGTCAGCGTGCCTTCGGAAGTCACGTCGAACGGCAGCTGGGTGCGCGCGAGCTGGTAGCCCGCGCTCGCCAGGGCGTTGGCGAAGCTCTGCACCTGGCCGGTGATGCCGCGGTAGTCGTTGCGCTGGGTGGCGTTGACGCGGCCGGAGATCGCGAACTGCACTGCTTGATCGCCCTGAGCGCCGGGGCTGGCGGCGCCGGGCGCCTCCTCGCGCTGCTCGCCGGGCCGTCCCAGCCGCCAGTTGATGGCGTCGACCTCCATCTGCGGGAACTGCTCCAGCACCCGCGACACGTGCATGAACGCCGCTTCCGGCGCGAGGCTGCGCTCGGCGATGCGGCGGAACTCGAGCACCGCCACGCGCAGGTTCTCGGTGGTGGTCTCGGTCACCGGGAAAGTGGAGGTTATGCGCTGGTACTGCTCGGCGGCGAGCTTCGCCTCGCGGCTCTGCGAGGCGGCCCGGCCGCTGACGTCCATCACCTCGAGCCAGCGGCTGCCGCCGTATAGCGCGCACGCGGCGAAACCGAGCGCGCCCGCGGCGACGACGGCGCGCTGCAGCTGCCAGACGGTGTAGCGGCGGCGCTCCGCGCTGCTCGCGAACTGCTCGCGCGGCGGCTTGCGCGCAGCGAGGCAGAGGTAGAGCGCCTCGGCGCCGGTGCCTTCGGGCGCCTGGCGCAGCCCGACCGCCTGCAGCGCCTGCGCGCCGTCGACGGTCTGGAACACGACGCGCGCATCCGACACCAGCGCGTGCTCGAACTCCGCGCGCTGCCCCGGCGGCGCGACGACGAACGCCTGCAGCGGCGCGCCGTCGCGCGGCAGCGCCCGCAGGGTGCCGAGATACTGCATGAGCCGCAGCGTTTCCGAGCGCACGAACGCCGCCAGCGCCTGCGGCACCATCTCCACGGTGCGCTCCAGGCGCGCGAAGCGCAACTTGCCGTTCTCGACGAAGCACTGCCGCAGCCCGGCACGGTTCGCGCTGACGACGAGGGCGCGCGGGCCGCGCGCGCCGAGCCTGGCGGCGAGCGCGGGCGCAAGCAGCGGAACCGAATACACGCCGGCGAGCTTGGCCCCGGCTTCCTCCAGCGCGTCGAGCCAGGGGGCGAACTGCTGCGTGTTGGTGAACGAGGCGAGCAGCAGCCGCTCGTTGCGCCGCTGCGGCGTGCTCACCTGCCCGAGCGACAGCGCCGCCGCGAGGCGCGTGTCGCGGTAGCGCTGCGCGAGGCGCCGCTGCACCACGGCCTCGCGGTCGCCGCCGCGCAGCAGCGGCACCTGCTCCTCGTGGAAATCCTCGCTGGCGAGGTCGGCGACCAGCGCGAACAGCGCCCCGCGACGGTCGCGCAGGTGCTCGCGGAACGCGGTGACGCCCAGGTCGTCGCCGGAGAACTTGGCCTCGAGCTCGAGCCGGCCGCCGGCGGCCGCGTAGAGGTAGTGGTCCTCGGCGGTGAAGTAGAGGAGCTGGCGCGCAGCCATCGGTTCAGAACTTCATCTTGGAAATCGCGTCGTACACCGGGCCGAGCACCGAGAGCATCACCCAGCCGAGGATCGCGCCGAGCACCACGGTGAGCGCCGGCTCGATCATCGCCTGCACCTTGGCGATCGACTCGCGCACCTCGCGGTTGTAGAAGTAGCTGACGTTGAGCAGCGCGGTGTCGAGCCGGCCGGTGTTCTCGCCGATGCGCATCATGCGGATCACCAGCGGCGGGAACAGCGCCAGGTCCTGGAACGCCCCGGTGAGGTTCTTGCCCTCGGCGATCTGCTGCCCGGCCTTGCGCAGCGCGTGCTCGAGCGGCCGGTTGCCGACGATCTCCTCGCAGCTGCGGATCGAATCGAGCACCGTGATGCCCGAGGAGTACATCATCGCGAAGCTCGAGGCGAAGCGCGACAGGATGATCTTGCGCAGGATCGGGCCGAGCAGCGGCATCGAGATCTTGTAATGGTCGACCGCGTACTCCACCTTCGGGTTGGTCCGGATCGCGAGCTTGAGGCCGGCCCAGGCGGCGAACGGCGCCGCGGCGATCGCCCACCAGTACGCCACGAAGATGTCCGACACCCCCATGAGGATGCGCGTCTGCAGCGGGATGTTCTGCCCCATGTTGCGGATGAAGCCGGTCATCTGCGGCACCAGGTAGATCATCAGGAAGAAGGTCACGATCAGCACGATGCCGCCGACGAACGCCGGGTACATGACGAGCTTCTTGGTCTGCGCCGCGAGCTCGTCCTCCCACTTGAGCGACTCGGTGAGGCTCTTCAGCACCTCGGAGAGCTTGCCGGTCTGCTCGCCCGAGCGCACCAGGCTGACGAACACCTTGCTGAAGACGTGCGGATAGTCGGCGAGCGCCTGCGACAGGCCGTGGCCGCCCTGGATCGACTCGATCAGGCCCGAGATGACCTCGCGGAAGCGCGGGTTCTCGACGCTGTCGCGCAGGTCGGCGAGCCCCTCGATCAGCGGTACGCCGGCGGTGGCGAGCTGCTCGAGGTGGAAGCAGAAGTTGATCAGGTCCGGGCGCGTGACCTTGCCGCCGCCGAGCAGGCGCGCCATGTCGCTCGCCGGCGCGCCGGCGACCAGGTCGAGCTCCATGCGCGCGAGGCGCTGCTCGAGGTCGAACAGGTTCACCGCCTCGATGCGCCCGAGCACGTTTTTCCCCGCGGCGTCGATGGCTTTGTACGTGAACAGAGGCACGCGCTTGCCCCCTATGCCATCCGGTCGGTGAGATCGACCACGCGCATCACTTCGTCGAGGCCGGTGACGCCTGCGCGCACCAGCCGCACGCCGTCGTCGGCGAGGGTCTTGAAGCCGTTGGCGCGGGCGGCGGTGAGGATCTCGCGCGCGGTGGCGCGCCGCGCCACCAGCTCGTCGATGCCGGCGTCGATCTTGAGCAGCTCGAGGAGGCTCTGGCGCCCGCTGTAGCCCTGGTACTCGCACTTCTCGCAGCCCACCGCGCGCCAGATCGCCGCCGCCTCGGTCGGCGACAGGCCGAGCAGGCGCCGCTCCTTGACGTCGGGGTCGTAGGACTGGCGGCAGGTGCGGCACAGGCGCCGCACCAGGCGCTGGCCGAGGATGCCGATGATGTTGCCGGCGAGGATGTCGGGCACGATGCCGATGTCGAGCAGCCGCGGGAACGCGCCGACCGACGAGTTGGTGTGCAGCGTCGAGAACACCTGGTGGCCGGTCATCGCGGCGCGGAACGCCATCTCGGCGGTCTCGTGGTCGCGGATCTCGCCCACCAGGATGGCGTCGGGGTCCTGGCGCATCAGCGCGCGGATGCCGTTGGCGAAGTCGAGCTTCGCCGCCTCGGACACGGAGGTCTGGCGGATCAGCGTCATCGGGTACTCGACCGGGTCCTCCAGCGTCATGATGTTGACGCCGTCGGAGTTGATGTGGTTGAGCACCGAGTACAGCGTGGTGGTCTTGCCGCTGCCGGTCGGCCCGGTCACCAGGATGATGCCCTCGGGGCGCGCCAGCATGCGCTTGAGCAGCTCGAGCTGCGCGTCCTCCAGGCCGAGCTTGTCGAGCGGCACGATGCCCTTCTGCCGGTCGAGCACGCGCAGCACCAGGTTCTCGCCGTGGGTCGTCGGCAGGCTCGCGACCCTGAAGTCCACCACGCGGCCCGACATGGTGGCCGAGATGCGCCCGTCCTGCGGCGCGCGCGTCTCGGCGATGTTCATCTTCGACATCACCTTCAGGCGCACCGCCATCGCCGGCCAGTAGGTCTTGTGCAGCGAGCGGATCTGGCGCAGCACGCCGTCGATCCGGTAGCGGATGCGCAGGAAGTTCTGCTCGGGCTCGAAGTGGATGTCCGAGCCGCCGCGCTCCACCGCGTCGCCGAGCAGCGCCGAGATCAGGCGCACCACCGGCTGCGAGTACTCGTCGCCCTCGGCGACCGTGGCGTAGTCGACTTCGCCGGTCTCGATCTCCTTGAGGATGCCGTCGATCGAGAACTCGTGGCCGTAGTAGTGCTCGATGGCGCGCTCGATCTCCGACTCGCCGGCGAGCCGCAGCTCGATGTCGTAGTCGGCCTGGAGGTGCGCGCGCAGCTGGTCGATGGCGACGATGTTGTTGGTGTCGGCGAGCGCGACGATGAACCTGCGCTGCTGCCGGTCGAGCGCCACCGGGAACATGCGGTAGCGGCGCGCCATGTCGTGCGGCAGCTGCTTGAGCGCCGCCGGGTCGACGATGATGCGCGCGAGATCGACCGACTGCAGGCCGAGCTTCTCCGACAGCGCGTCGCGCAGCGTCGCCTCGGACACGAAGCCGAGCTGCACCAGCAGCTTGCCGACCGGGATGTGCTGCTTCGTCTGCTCGAGCAGCGCGATGCGCAGCTGGTCCTCGGTGAGGATCCCCTGGTCGATCAGGATCTGGCCGAGGTGGCGCTTCGCCTGCGGCGGCGCGGGCTGGTTCATGCCGGACGGAAGATGTTAAGGGGGGCGCTCGCGGCGGTCATGCCAACTAGTTCCGTACCCTGTGAGTTTGTGTCAGCGCCCGCGCACCAGAGGCCGCGCATCACCGACCGAGCGCGGCGGCGCGCGCCTGGGCCGCGGCGGGATCGAAGCTCGCGCCGCGGGCCTTGGCCAGCGCGAGCGCCCGCGTGTAGTACTCGAGCGCGAGCCTGGGCTGGCGCAGGTGGTCGAGGCTCACCGCAAGGTTGTAGGCGAAGTCGGCGTTGTCCGGCTCGGCGGCGAACGCCTTGAAGTATTCCTGCTGCGCCTCGGCCCAGCGACCCTGCTGGGCGAACTGGTTGCCGAGGGTGAAGTTGAGCACGTGCGCGCCCGGGTTCTCCGCGAGCAAGCTCCTGACGCGGCTTTCGGCGACCACCGGGTCGATGCGGCCGCTGCGCAGCGCGAGCAGCGCGGCCTGGGCGTGCGCGTCGCGCGGATCGGATTGCAGCAGGCGCAAGTACGCGCCTTCCGCGGCCTCGAAGCGGCCGGCGCGCACGTCGAGTGCGGCGAGCCCGAGCAGGGCGTCGCGGTTCGCGGGCTCGTCGCGCAACGCCTGCTGGTAGTCGGCGCGCGCCGCCGCGAGGTCGCCCGTCGAGTAGGCCGCGTACGCCGACCCGACCCGGGGATGCACCTGGGGCGCGGCGCGGCTCGCGCTGATCTCGGTTTCAGCCGGCGCCGGCGCGGCCGGCTTTGGCACCGGTTTGAGAAGCGGGACTTCCACTCGCGGCGCGGGCTTCACGGGGGTTTCCGCGCGCGGCGTCGGTGCCGGTGCCGCGGGCGCAGCGGCGGCGCCCGGCAGGCCGGGAATCGCGGACTGCGAAGCCGGCGCGGGCGCTGCCGTGGGGGGCCGGTCGGCGGCCGCCGCCTGCGCTTCGGCCGCGGGTTTCTGCGGAGTCGCGTTCACCAGCGGCGCCGGCGGGCGCAGCTGGATCCAGAAGTAGAGCACGGTGCCGACGGCGAAGGTGCCGAGCGCGCCCAGCGTGATGAAGAACGGCAGGCGCGGGTTGGGCTCCCTGAACTTGACCTCGAACACCTTGCGCGCGGCGGCACGGTCGGCGGCCTGGGCATCGGCCTTCGGCGCGTCACGCAATGGCGAGGCCGGCTTGGCGGGCTCGCGCACCGCAGGCGTTGCGGCTGCTTTCTTCACTTCAAGCTCGTCGCCCTCGATCTCGAGCGGCTGGCGGATGTCGGGCAGCTTGTCGCGCGTCATCACCGGCGCCGCGCCCGCCTTGGGCTCGAGCTCGAGCGCGGCGGCGCCTTCGGCGTCGCCGCGGGCGCGCCGCTGCGCTTCTTCCTTGGCCTTCTCCGCTTTCTTGAGCGCCTCGAGCAGCAGGCTCATGTCAGTCGAACGGTCCTTCGCCCCGCGGCGGCCGGCTCGGGTTGGGCTTGCTGAGGAAATCCGCCCCCGGGAGCATGCCGCGGAAGGCCGCGTAGTCGCCCTCCACGCTCGCGTCGCGGATCACCACCGCGCGCAGGAAGATCACCAGCTCGGTCTTCTGGTTGAGGTCCTTGCGCTGCGCGAACAGCTGGCCGAGCCCCGGGATCTGGTTCACGCCCGGGATCGTGTCCTCGGTGCTGCTGCGCGCGTCCTGCATCAGCCCGCCGAGCACCGCGATCTGGCCGCTCTGCACGCGCAGCACCGACTCCATCTCGCGCGTCTGGATCACCGGGATCAGGCTGGTCACGCCGGCGGTCGCGAGGCTGGGATTGGGATCGGCGACGTCGCCGATCTTGCGCGAGATCGTCGGCCGCAGGTTGAGCAGCACCGAGTCCGCGTCGCTGATCTGCGGCACCAGGCTCATGATGAAGCCCACCGGCACCGAGTTGAGGGTGGTGGTGAAGGTGGTGAGCGAGCTGGTCTGGGTGGCGGTGGTCTGCGCCTGGATGGTGAAGTAGACCAGGTTGTCGACCACTTTCAGCATCGCGGTCTGGTTGTTGAGCACGCTGATCTTGGGGCTCGACAGCACGCGCACGTCGCCGAAGGACTCGAGCAGCTTGAGCGCGAAGTTGAAGTTGAGGCTGGTGATCGCGCCGCCGAACACGAAGGCGGTGGTGTTGATGTTCGCCGGGGTGCCGCTGGAGGACTGCCCGAACTCCATGCCGCTTCGTCCGGTGGCGAAGCTCGGCGCGCCGACCCCCGCCGCCCCCGTGCGCAGGCGCTGCCAGTCGATGCCGCGCTGGTATTCGTTGTTGAGCTGCACCTCGGCGACCGTGGCCTCGATCAGCACCTGGCGCTTGGCGTTGGTCAGCACCTCGGCGAGGAACTCCTGCACCTTCTCGTGCTGGCGCGAGGTGGCGCGGATGTTGAGGATGCCGGTTTCGGGATTGGCGATCACCGACGCGGCCTCGCGGAAGCTCGCCACCGCCGGCGCGGGCGCTGCCGCGGCGGCACCGGCCGGCGGCGGTGCCGCGCCGGGCTGCGCCGCAGGCGCCACGGTCGAAGGCGCCGGGGCCTGGGCCTGCGCCGCGCCCGGCAGGACCTTGTCGGTCTCCTGCAGGATCTCCTTGATGTTCGCGACCAGCGTGTCCCAGAACTTGTTGGCCGACACCGAGTTGACCACTGCGGTGGAATTGTTCTGCGCGCCGGTCTGCGTGCCCGTGGTGACGGCGCCGCTCACCTGAGTGGAGACCTGCGCCACGCTGCGCGAGTCGCGCGCGAGGTTCACGTAGTCGACGCGGTAGACGCGCAGGAACGGCGTGTCGCGCATCACGATCAGGTTCTGACCGTCGCTCTCGTAGCGCATGTCGACCTGGCGCGCGATGCGCGTGAGCAGCTGCGGCAGCGTCTGGTCGATGGCGTTGAGCGTGACCGTGCCGGTGATGTCGGAATGGATGTCGACGTTCAGGCGCGCGTCGCGCGCGAGCGCGAACAGCAGCTCCTGGGCGCGCACGTTGTTGACCACCACGCTGTAGGTCTCGGCGCGCGCGGTAGGCTTCGGCTGCGGCAGGACCGGCGTGATCTGCACCGGCGGCGGGATCGCACCTTCGGCGCGCGCGTCCTCTGCGCTAATGTGCGTCGCCGCCGGCTTGATCGGCTTCTGGCCGCAAGCAGCGAGAAGTACTGCCACCACTACGGCAGCCGCCATCCCCGGTTTCATGCGCACCTCCTTCCGGCGGCAAGGATAACACGGTACCCATCTGAGGAAAGTGCGGTAAGCGCCTGTCGCGCAGGCGTTTTCCGTGTTTTACAACTGCCGGCGGAGGTCCGCGAAGCTGCGCGGCGCGGCGCGGAACGCTTCCTGGTAGCGCGGCGGCAGCCGCCGCCCGGCGGCAAGCGCCTCGTCGCGGCTGGAAAACTCGCCGAACACCACCCATAGCCGGTACTGGCCGCCGCCCGCGACCGGGATCACGTAGACATCTTCCAGCGGCACCAGCTGGCGCGCGCGCAGCAGGAAACCCTCCATGCGTGCAGGGTCGGTGTTCTCGGTGATGAACAGCTCGATCGCGTAGCGCCCGTCGTGCGCGTGCTTGAGCAGGTCGCGCGTCGCCGCCAGCCGCTCGGCGAGCAGGCGCTGCTTTCCGGACGAGTACCCGGCGAGCCGGCGCATCTGCTCGTCGGAAAGTTGCGGTTCGGGCTCGGGCTTGGGTTTCGCCGCAGGCTGGCGCGGCTGCGGTGCTGCCGGCGCCGGGGCGGGCGCAGCCGCCAGTGCCGCGGGAATCGGCGGCGCCGGCTTCGGCGCCGCGACCGGAGCGGCTTCGCGCGGCGCGAGGGCCCACTGCAGCGCGGCCCCGAGCACGGCGCCGGCGGCAACCGCCGCCGCGACGTAGAGCGCCGGGCGCAGGGATTTCCGCGGCGCGGCGAATTCGGAGTCGGCGACCGCGGCCCGGACCTGGCGCTCGGTGATGGCGTGCGCGTTCTCGGTATAGGCGGCGAGCAGCGACTTGTCGGCGAGGATGTTGATGCGGCGCGTGAGACCGCCCGAAGCGCGCGCGATCCGGCCGAGCGCGCGCGGCGTGAACACCTCGGGGCCGCGGTAACCGGCCGCGCGCATGCGGAAAGAAAGGTACTTCGCCACCTCCGGCGCGGCGAGCGGCCGCATGCGGAAGGCGTGGGTGATGCGGTCGCGCAGCTGGCGCAGCGCCGGCTTGCCGAGGGTGTCGTCGAGCTCGGGCTGGCCGAACAGCACGATCTGCAGCAGCTTGTGGCGGTTGGATTCCAGGTTGGAGAGCAGCCGCACCTGCTCGAGCGAGTCCTCGGGCATCACGTGCGCCTCGTCGATCAGGATGACGACGCGGCGCCCGGCGCCGTAGAGGGCGATCAGGTGCTCCTGCAGCTCGCGCAGCGCGACCGTGCGCCGCTCCGGCGACAGCCGGAGCTCGAGCTCGTCGGCGATCGCGTGCAGGATCTCCTCGCGCGCGAGCGACGGCGTCGCGAGGTAGATCGTCGCGACCTCGCGCGGCAGGCGCTCCATCAGCACGCGGCACAGCATGGTCTTGCCGCTGCCCACCTCGCCCGACACCTTGACGATGCCCTCGTCGTGCAGCACGGCGTAGATCAGCGCTTCCAGCGTCGCGCCGCGGTCCGCGCCGTCGAAGAAGAAATCGGTGTGCGGCGTGATGCGGAACGGGGGTTCCGACAAGCCGAAGTGCTCGAGGTAAAGGGCCACTACTTCTCCTCGCTTCCCATCCGGCTGTAGAGCGTGGTGCGGTTGATGCCGAGGAGCTTTGCCGCCTGGGTCACGTTGCCGCGCGTCAGGCGCAGCGCCGCCTCGATGTAGGCGCGCTCCCAGGCGCGCAGGGTCTGGTCGAGGTCGAACGGCGCGCCGCGCTCGAGCTGGCGCAGCGCCTGCTCGAAGATGCTGCTCTTATCACCAGTCCCCAGGAAAAGAGTCTCTTGAACATCCAACTCCGGTTCCAGCTCCGCCGCGGAGATGCGCTGCCCGGGGTACTTGGCGCCGAGCCGGATCACGATGTTGCGCAGCTCGCGCACGTTGCCCGGAAAGTCGTAGCGCAGCCAGCGCGCGGCTGCGGCTTCGTCGAATTCGAACGGCTTTCCCGGGGACAGGCGGCGGAAGTGCTCCAGCAGCGCCAGCTTGTCGTGCTCCAGCTCGCGCAGCGGCGGCACGCTCAGCATGAACACCGACAGGCGGTGGTACAGGTCGGCGCGGAAATCGCCCTGGCGCACGCCGCGGCGCAGGTCGCGGTTGGTGGCGGCGAGCACGCGGCAGCGCGCGGTGCGGCGCTGCGTCTCGCCGACGCGCTGGTACTCGCCGTTCTCCAGCACGCGCAGCAGCTTCGCCTGCATCTCGAGCGGCAGCTCGCCGATCTCGTCGAGAAACAGGGTGCCGTCGGCCGCGTCCTCGAAGAACCCGGCCTTGTTCGCCTGCGCGCCGGTGAACGCGCCCTTCACGTAGCCGAACAGCGTCGGCTCGACCAGCTGCGGCGAGATCGCGGCGCAGTTCAGGCTGAAGTACGGCCGCGCCGCGCGCGGCGACAGGCGGTGCAGGCGCGTCGCCACCAGCTCCTTGCCGCTGCCCGACTCGCCCTCGATCAGCACCGGGTAGGGCGCGGCGGCGAACTGCGCGATCTGGTTCCTGAGCCGGGTGAGCGCCGGGCTCGCGCCGACGAAGTCGCCGGCGTCGGCCGCCGGCACCTCGAGGCCGCGCGCGAGCAGGCGGCCGAGGCTCGCCGGGTCGACCGGCTTGGCGATGAACTCCCACGCGCCGAGGGCGCGCGCGTGGCGCGCGTTGGCGGCGTCGTTCTGGCCCGAAAGCACGAAAATCTTCATGCGCGGCGAGTGCGCGAGCAGGTCGCCGATCAGCCGGTAGCCCTCCTCGGGCGAGTGCGGCGCGGGCGGCAGGCCGAGGTCGACCAGCGCGAGTGGCGGCGGCGCGGCGAGCTGGCGCAGGAGATCGATGGCGTGCGCGCGCGAGTCGCAGGCGTACACGGTGTAGTCGGCGCCGAGCGCGAACGCCAGTGTGTCGGTGATCAGCGCGTCGTCGTCGACCACCAGCAGCGCCGGTTTTGCGCCGTTCCCGCGCGGTTCTTGCGCGTCCTTGTTAGGCGCCAACTGTGGATTCGTCGTCACGGATGCATTTCATGAAGGCGCGCTCCAGGCTGGTTTCGGCGTAGCGCTCGCACAGGCCTGCCGGCGTTCCCCGCCAGCGGATGCGGCCGCGCTCGAGCACGGCGATCGACGCGCACAGCTCGTCGACGTCGGCGAGAACGTGCGAAGTGAAGAACAGCGTCCTGCCCTCCGCGGCGAGGCGCCGCAGCACCGATTTCACCGCGACCCGGGCGGCGGGGTCAAGGCCGCTCATCGGCTCGTCGAGCAGGTACAGATCGCGCGGCAGGACGAAGCACGCGGCGAGGCCGATCTTCTGCGTCATGCCCTTGGACAGGGTGCGCACCGGCTGCTCGAGCGCGCCGCGTTCCAGTTGCAGCTCCTCGAGCAGCCGCAGCACCGAGGGCTCGTCGTAGCGCTCGCCCGCGAGCTCGAGCATCATCGCGAGGAACTCGCGCGCGCGCAGATAATGCGGCGGGTTGAAGCGCTCCGGCAGATAGGCAAGCCGACGCCTTGCCGCGGGGTTGCGCGCGGCTACGCCGAATATCTCGATCGCGCCGGCGTCGCAGCCGCACAGGTCGAGGATGCACTTGATGAGCGTGGTCTTGCCGGCGCCGTTCGCGCCGACCAGGCCGAACGCTTCGCCCGCGGCGAGCTCGAGGTCAACGCCCGCCAGCGCCACAACTTTGGCGTAGCGCTTGCCGAGCGCCGAGACCCTTAGGGCTGCCCCCATGCTTGATAATATTACGCCGTGCAGCAAACGCAGATTGTTGAAATCCGGAACGTTTCCTTCGGCTACGATCCCGCCCGGCCGGTGCTGCGCGACATCGATCTCGCGGTCGCGCGCGGCGCGGTAGTCGGCATCATGGGGCAGTCGGGCTGCGGCAAGACCACGCTGCTGCGCATCATCATGGGCGCGGTCCTGCCCTCGAGCGGCCAGGCGCGCGTGCTCGGCCGCGCCACCGCCGAGCTCGACGGCGCCGGCCTCTACGACATGCGCCGCAGGATGGGGATGCTGTTCCAGTTCGGGGCGCTGTTCACCGACATGTCGGTGTACGAGAACGTCGCCTTCCCGCTGCGCGAGCACGCCGCGCTGCCCGAGGACCTGATGCACGACCTGGTGATGCTCAAGCTCCAGGCGGTCGGGCTGCGCGGCGCCGCGCGCCTCATGCCGACCGAGCTCTCGGGCGGCATGGCGCGCCGCGTGGCGCTGGCGCGCTCGATCGCGCTCGACCCGCAGCTCATCCTCTACGACGAGCCGTTCACCGGCCTCGACCCGATCTCCTTCGGCGTCATCGTGCGCCTGATCCGCAGCCTCAACGACTCGCTCGGCGCCACCTCGCTGATCGTCACGCACGACGTGCAGGAGGCGCTCGAGGTCGTCGACTACGTGTACTTCATGGCCGCGGGCCGGGTGATCGCGCAGGGCACGCCCGACGAGATCCGCGCCACGCCCGAGCCGTTCGTCAACCAGTTCGTGAACGGCCTGCCCGACGGCCCGGTGCCGTTCCACTACCCGGCGCCCGCGTACCCGGCCGACCTCGGGCTGGCGGCGTCGTGATGGCGCTCGCGCCGATCCGCAACCGCCTCGAGCGGCTCGGCGCCACGGTGACCTCGCAGGTCTGGCGCCTGGGCTATGCCAGCCGTTTCCTGTTCTACCTGGTGGTGCACTCGGGCACGGCGCTGCGGCGCTTTCGCCTGACGGTGGCCGAGATCTACTTCGCCGGCGTGCTGTCGCTCATCATCATCCTGGTGTCGGGGCTGTTCGTCGGCATGGTGCTCGCGCTCCAGGGCTACGAGACGCTGCAGCGTTTCGGCGCCTCGGAGTCGCTCGGCGTGCTGGTGGCGCTGTCGCTGGTGCGCGAGCTCGGGCCGGTGGTCGCGGGGCTGCTGTTCGCGAGCCGCGCCGGCTCGGCGATCACCGCCGAGATCGGCCTGATGAAGGCGACCGAGCAGATCTCGGCGATGGAGATGATGGCGGTCGACCCGATCGCGCGCGTGGTCGCGCCGCGCTTCTGGGGCGGGGTGATCTCGATGCCGCTGCTCGCGGCCCTCTTTTCCGCCGCGGGCATCTTCGGCGGCTACCTCGTCGGCGTGCAGCTGATCGGCGTCGACGCCGGCGCGTTCTGGTCGCAGATGCAGGCCGCGGTCGACCTGCGCAACGACATCCTGAACGGCGTCATCAAGAGCGTGGTGTTCGGCGTCGCGGTGACCTGGATCTCGGTGTTCGAGGGCTACGACGCGGTGCCCACCGCCGAGGGCGTGTCGCGCGCCACCACGCGCACCGTGGTGACCTCCTCGCTCGCCATCCTGGCGCTGGATTTCGTCCTCACCGCGCTGATGTTCACCGGAGGCAACAACTAAATGAACCGCTCGATGATCGATCTCTGGGTCGGAGTGTTCGTCGCGCTGGGGTTCGCCGCGCTGCTGTTTCTCGCGCTCAAGGTGGGCAACCTCGCCACCTTCTCCACCAGCCAGACCTACCAGGTGCAGGCCAAGTTCGCCAACATCGGCGGCCTCAAGGTGCGCGGCCCGGTGAAGAGCGCCGGCGTGGTGGTCGGGCGCGTCGCCGAGGTCCGTTTCGACAACGAGAGCTACGAGGCGATCGTGTGGATGACGCTGGACGCCACCTACCGGTTCCCGCGCGACACCACCGCCAAGATCCTCACTTCCGGCATCCTCGGCGAGCAGTACGTCGGGCTGGAAGCCGGCGGCGACGGCGTGATGCTCAAGCACGGCGACCGCGTGCGCCTGACGCAGTCCGCGGTGGTGCTGGAAAACCTCATCAGCCAGTTCCTGTTCAACAAGGCCGCCGAGGGCAAGCCGCAGGAGAAATGAGCGGCTACGTGAGGGTTCTGGCAGGGCTGGTGCTGGTGCTGGCAAGCGCGTGCGCGACCACCAACGGCGACGAGCGCGACCCGCTCGAGGGCCTGAACCGCGGCATCTACCGCTTCAACGAGACCTTCGATGAATACCTGGCGACGCCGGTGGCGACCGTCTATCGCAAGGCGCTGCACGCCGAGATCCGCGGCCGGGTGAGCAACTTCTTCGCCAACATCCAGGACATCTTCATCGGCGTGAACAATCTCCTGCAGGGGAAGTTCGAGGACGGCGTCAACGACTGGGTGCGCTTTGCGTTTAACAGCACATTCGGCCTGTTCGGCCTGCACGATGTCGCCTCCGAATGGGGATACGAGAAGCACAACGAGGACTTCGGCCAGACCTTCGGCCGCTGGGGCGCCGGGCCCGGCCCCTACCTGATCCTGCCGTTCCTGGGCTCGAGCACGCTGCGCGACGGCCTCGGCACCGCGGTGGACTGGACCGTGCAGCCGGTCGGCGAGGTGCGGCCGATCGCCGCGCGCAACACGCTGTACGGCCTGTACTTCGTCAACCGGCGCGCCGAGCTGCTGGAGGCGAGCCGCATCCTCGAGGAAGCGGCGCTCGACAAGTACACGTTCCAGCGCGAGGCGTACCTGCAGCTGCGCCGCAACCTGATATACGATGGCCGCCCGCCGCGGGAGAAACTGGAGTGAGAATGAAACGCACCGCACGACTGGCCCTGATGTCGTTTCTCTTCCTGGCAACCCCGGTCGCCGCGCAAGACGTGGCGCCCGACGCCCTGGTCAAGACCGTGACGCTCGAGGTGGTGGAGCTGATCGCCAAGGACAAGGAGATCAAGGCCGGCAGCCGCGCCAAGCTGGTCGAGGTGATCGAGGCGAAGGTGCTGCCGCACTTCAACTTCGGCGCCATGACCGCGCTCGCCATGGGGCAGCACTGGGGGAAGAGCAGCCCGGAGCAGAAAAAGCGCCTCACCGAGGAGTTCAAGACGCTGCTGGTGCGCACCTACGCGAGCGCGCTCGCCGCCTACAGCGAGCAGAAGTTCGACTTCCGCCCGCTGCGCGCCAAGCCCGCCGACACCGACGTGACGGTGTACGTGCGGGTGCTGCAGCCGGGCGCGCAGCCGGTGACCATCGACTACAGCATGGAGAAGACCGCGGCCGGCTGGAAGGTGTACGACGTGATGGTCGGCGGCGTGAGCCTGGTGGCGAACTACCGCACCGAGTTCTCGAACACGGTGCGCGCTTCCGGGGTTGACGGCCTCATCCGCGAGCTGCAGAAGAAAAACCGCTCGCTGCAGGAGAAGAAGTGATTCGCCGTGAGGGCCGCAAGATCACCGTGAGCGGGCCGGTCACGCTCGCCAACGCGGCGCGCGTGCTGGAGGAGGGCCGCCAGCACCTGGCCGAGGGCGCGCGCAGCGTCGACTTCGGCGAGGTCACCGAGATGGATTCGGCGCTGCTCGCGCTGGCGCTCGCGTGGCTGCGCGACGCGCGCGAGGCGAAGCGCGAGATCGCCTTCGCCAACCTGCCGGAAGCCCTGCAGACCCTGTCGCGCCTCTACGGCGTCGAGGGCCTGCTGCCCCGCTGAAAGCGATCGAAGTCCGCGGCGTCGAGAAGCGCTTCGGCGCGCTGCACGCCCTGTCGGGGGTCTCGCTCGACATCGCGCAGGGCGAGTTCTTCGGCCTGCTCGGCCCCAACGGCGCCGGCAAGACCACGCTCATCCACGTCATCGCGGGGCTGTCGCGCGCCGACGCCGGCACGGTCTCGGTGATGGGCGCCGACGCGGTCGCCGACTACCGGCGCGCGCGGCGCATGCTCGGCGTGGTGCCGCAGGAGCTGGTGTTCGACCCGTTCTTCACGGTGCGCGAGACGCTGCGCATCCAGTCGGGCTACTTCGGCATCCGCGGCAACGACGCCTGGATCGACGAAGTGATGGCGCACCTCGACCTCTCGGGCAAGGCGGACGTGAACATGCGCGCGCTCTCGGGCGGCATGAAGCGGCGCGTGCTGATCGCGCAGGCGCTGGTGCACAAGCCGCCGGTCATCGTGCTCGACGAGCCCACCGCGGGCGTCGACGTCGAGCTGCGCCAGGGGCTGTGGCAGTTCGTGCGGCGCCTGAACCGCGACGGCCACACCATCGTGCTGACCACGCACTACCTCGAGGAGGCCGAGCTGCACTGCAGCCGCATCGCGATGCTCAAGGCCGGGCGCGTGGTGGCGCTCGACTCGACCCGCAACCTGCTCGCCAGCTTCGCCGGCTCGCGCACCACGGTGCGCGTGATGGCGCGCGACGGCGCGCAGCACGTCCTGCAGATCGACGGCTACGGCGAGCTCGACCGCGAGCTGGTGCGGCTTCGCGGGCAGGGCGTCGAGATCGCCGACATCGAGATCGAGCGGCCCGACCTGGAGCAGGTGTTTCTGCGCCTGACATCATGACGAGCTTCTGGACGTTGTTCGCGAAGGAGCTGCTGCGCTTCGTCAAGGTCGGCGTGCAGACGGTCGCGGCGCCGGTGCTGACCGCGCTGCTCTACCTCGTGATCTTCGGCCAGGTGCTGGAAGGCCGCGTCCAGGTGTTCGACGGGGTGCGCTACAGCGCGTTCCTGGTTCCCGGCCTGGTGATGATGAGCGTGCTACAGAATTCCTTCGCCAACAGCTCCTCCAGCCTGATCCAGTCCAAGATCACCGGCAACATCGTGTTCATCCTGCTCGCGCCGATCTCTTACCTGGAGTTCTTCTGGGCCTACGTCGCCGCCTCGGTGGCGCGCGGCCTGACCGTAGGCGCAGGCGTGCTCGCCCTGACCGCCGGGTTCGTCGAGCTGCGCCTCGAGGCGCCGCTCTGGGCGGCCGCGTTCGCGCTGCTCGGCGCGGCGCTCGCCGGCGCGCTCGGCCTGCTCGCCGGCATCGTCTCGGAGAAGATCGACCAGCTCGCCGCGTTCCAGAACTTCGTCATCCTGCCGCTCACCATGCTCTCGGGCGTGTTCTACTCGATCCACTCGCTGCCCGGGTTGTGGCGCGGGCTTTCGCATGCCAACCCCTTCTTCTACATGATCGACGGCTTCCGCTACGGCTTCTTCGGCGCCGCCGACGTCGCCCCGGGGGTGAGCCTCGCCGTGGTCTGCGCCGCGTTCGCCGCGGTGGCGTGCCTGTGCCTTTTGCTGCTCAAATCGGGCTACAGGCTGAGAACCTGAACGTGGTGACCCCCGAGAGCGTGAAAAGCGGCATCGAGGCCGGCCTCGCCTGCGAGCATGTCGAGGTGGTCGGCGACGGCCAGCATTTCCAGGCGCTGGTGGTTTCCGCCGAGTTCGCCGGCCGCAGCCGCATCCAGCGCCACCAGCTCGTCTACGCCGCGCTGGGCGAGCGCATGCGCGAGGAGATCCACGCGCTCTCCATGCGCACGCTCACCCCCGAGGAGTGGAAGCAGGGTGGATAAGCTGAGAATCACGGGCGGTCGTCCGCTCGAGGGCGAGGTGCGCGTCTCGGGCGCGAAGAACGCGGCGCTGCCGATCATGTGCGCCGCGCTGCTCACCGACAGGCCGCTCGCGCTTTCGAACGTCCCGCAGCTGCGCGATGTTTCGACGATGGCGAAGCTTCTCGGGCAGATGGGCGTCGCGCTCGAGCGCTCCGACCAGAAAACCGTCCTGCACGCCAAGGCGATCAGCGAGCCGACGGCGGCTTACGACCTGGTGAAAACCATGCGCGCCTCGGTGATGGTGCTCGGGCCGCTGCTCGCGCGCTGCGGGCAGGCCAAGGTCTCGCTCCCCGGCGGCTGCGCGATCGGCGCGCGGCCGGTGGACCAGCACGTGAAGGGCCTGGAGGCCATGGGCGCGAGCATCGCGGTCGAGCACGGCTACATGCACGCGACCGCAAAGCGGCTGCGCGGCGCGCGCATCGTCATGGACCTGGTGACCGTCACCGGCACCGAGAACCTGATGATGGCCGCGGCGCTCGCCGAGGGCGAGACCCTGATCGAGAACGCGGCGCGCGAGCCCGAGGTCGTGGACCTGGCGCTGTGCCTGACGGCGATGGGCGCGCGCATCGAGGGCGCCGGCAGCGCCACGATCCGCATCCGGGGCGTGCGCTCGCTCGGCGGCGCCGAGCACCGGGTCATGCCCGACCGCATCGAGACCGGCACCTACCTCGCCGCCGCGGCCGCGACCGGCGGCCGCGTCCGGCTGACGGGCGCCGCGCCCGATTCGCTGGAGGCGACGCTGGAGAAGCTGCGCGAAGCAGGCTCGAAGGTGTCAACCAGGGATTCTTCAATTGAAATCGAGGCGGCGGATCGCCCCAGCGCCGTCAGCGTGCGCACCGCGCCGTACCCCGGATTCGCCACCGACATGCAGGCGCAGTTCATGGCGCTCGCCGCCGTCGCCCGCGGCACGGCGCTCATCACCGAGACCATCTTCGAGAACCGCTTCATGCACGCGCTCGAGCTGCAGCGCCTGGGCGCCGACATCCGGCTGGAGGGCAACACCGCGGTGGTGAAAGGCGTCGAGCGGCTGCAGGGCGCCAGCGTCATGGCGACCGACCTGCGCGCCTCCGCCGGCCTGGTGATCGCCGGGCTGGTCGCCGAGGGCGAGACCGTGGTCGACCGCATCTATCACCTCGACCGCGGCTACGAGGCGCTCGAGAAGAAGCTCGGGCTGCTGGGCGCGCGCATCGAGCGCATCGGCTAGGGATTGCTGTAGAATGCGCCCCCCTGGCATGTTCTTGAAGGCGATTTTCCGGATGGCTTCACATGGCGAGCATCAGCATTGCGCTTTCGAAGGGGCGGATCTTCGACGAGACCGCACCGCTGCTCGCGCGCGTCGGCATCCGGCCTAGGGAAGACCCCGAAACCTCGCGCAGGCTGATCGTCGGCACCAACCGCCGCGACCTGCGGCTGGTCGTGGTGCGCGCGGCCGACACCCCCACGTACGTGCAGCACGGCGGCGCCGACCTCGGCATCGCCGGGCGCGACGTGCTCGCCGAGCACGGCGGCGAGGGCCTGTACCAGCCGGTCGATCTCGGCATCGCCGCCTGCCGCATGATGGTCGCGGTGCGCAAGGGCTTCGACTACCGGGCCGCGGTGCGCCAGGGCGCGCGGCTGCGCGTCGCGACGAAGTACGTCAACACCGCGCGCGGGCACTTCGCGGCGAAAGGCGTGCACGTCGACCTGATCCGCCTGTACGGCTCGATGGAGCTCGCGCCGCTGGTCGGCCTTGCCGACGCGATCGTGGATCTGGTTTCTACCGGAAAAACCCTGAAGGCCAACGGCCTGGTCGCCGTCGAGGAGATCATGCCGGTGTCGGCGCGCCTCATCGTCAACCAGGCGGCGCTCAAGACCAAGCGCGCGGCGTTGCAGCCGCTGATCGACGCCTTCTCGCGGGCGGCGCGGCGATGAAGCTGCGCCGGTTGACCACGCGCGACCCTGATTTCCAGGAGTCTTTGCAAAGGCTTACTCGCTTTGAACCCGGCGAGTCGCCCGCGGTGCGCGGTGCGGTGCGCGCGATCCTCGCCGACGTGCGCGCGCGGGGCGACGCCGCCGTGCTCGAGTACACGCGGCGCTTCGACGGCATAAGCGCCCGCTCGCTTGCGGAGTTGGAAATCTCCGGTGAAGAAGCCCAGGCTGCGTTGCGCTCGATACCGCAGAAGAGCGCCGACGCCCTGCGCATCGCACACGACAGGATCCGCGCCTTTCACGAAAGACAGCGCAGCGAATCCTGGGACTACACCGAAACCGACGGCACCAGGCTCGGCCAGCGCGTGACGCCGCTCGACCGGGTCGGCCTGTACGTGCCGGGCGGCAAGGCGGCGTATCCCTCGTCGGTGCTGATGAACGCGCTGCCCGCCAAGGTGGCCGGCGTGCGGCTGGTCGTCATGGTGAGCCCCAACCCCGACCGGCTGGTGCTCGCGGCCGCCGCGCTCGCCGGCGTCGACCGCGTGGTCGCGATCGGCGGCGCGCAGGCGATCGCCGCGCTCGCCTACGGCACGCAGTCGCTGCCGCGCGTGGACAAGATCGTGGGCCCGGGCAACGTCTACGTCGCCGAGGCGAAGCGCCAGGTGTTCGGCCAGGTCGGCATCGACATGCTCGCGGGCCCTTCGGAGGTCCTGGTCATCGCCGACGGCAGCACGCCGCCCGACTGGGTGGCGATGGATCTCTTCTCGCAGGCCGAGCACGACGAAAACGCCCAGGCGATCCTGCTGTCTCCGGATGAGAAGTATCTGAACGCCGTTGCCGCTTCCATTGAAAAGCTGATCGATGAAATGCCAAGGCGGGAAGTCATCGCGGCTTCCCTGCAAGCGCGCGGCGCGCTGATCCACACGCGCGACCTGGACGAGGCCTGCGCGCTCGCGAACCGCGTCGCGCCCGAGCACCTGGAGCTTCTGGTCACGAATCCGGAAGCTCTGCTCCCCGCAATCCGCAATGCAGGAGCGATCTTCCTCGGGCGCTGGAGCTCGGAGGCGATCGGCGACTACTGCGCCGGGCCGAACCACGTGCTGCCGACCGCGGGAGCCGCGCGCTTCTCCTCGCCGCTCGGTGTGTACGATTTCCAGAAACGCACCAGCATCATTTCGGTTTCGCAGGCGGCCGCAGCCAGCCTCGGCAAAGTCTCCTCGATCCTCGCCGAAGGCGAAGGGCTCCCGGCGCACGCGCGCTCCGCCGAGATGCGGTTCAAATGAGGCAATTCAAATGACGCCTCAGCAGCTGATTCGCCCGGAGATCCTCGCGCTGCAGGCCTATCACGTGCCCGAGTCCGGGGGCATGGTGAAGCTCGACGCGATGGAGAACCCTTATGCGCTGCCCGAGCGCGTGCGCGTGGAGCTCGCCGAGGTGCTGGCGCGGGTCGACCTCAACCGCTACCCCGACCCGTCGGCGCCCCGGCTGCGCGAGCTGATCGCGCGCAAGATGCGCGTACCGCGGGGCATGGAAGTGCTGCTCGGCAACGGCTCGGACGACCTGATCCAGATCGTGACGCTCGCGCTCGCCAAACCGGGGGCGGTGATGATGTATCCGGGGCCGACGTTCGTGATGTACGCGATGAACGCGACGTTCTCGGGCATGCGCGCGGTGCCGGTGGGCCTGCGCGAGGACTTCTCGCTCGATGCGCCGGAGTTCATCCAGGCGATGGCCGGGCACCAGCCCGCGCTGGTCTATCTCGCGTATCCGAACAATCCCACCGGCGTGCTGTACCCGGAGCAGGAGGTCATCCAGATCATCCAGGCGTGCAGCGGCCTGGTGGTGCTGGACGAGGCCTACCACGTGTTCGCGCAGAAAACCTTCATGCCGCGCCTCGCCGAGTTCCCGAACCTGGCGGTGCTGCGCACCGTGTCCAAGCTCGGCCTCGCCGGGATCCGCCTCGGCTATCTCGCGGCGCGCCCGGAATGGGTCGAGCAGTTCAACAAGGTGCGCCAGGTCTACAACGTCAACGTGCTGACGCAGGCGACGGCGCAGTTCCTGCTCGAGCGGCTGGAAGTGCTCGAGGAACAGGCTGCGCGCATCCGGGCGGAAAGAGGAAAGCTCGGTGAGGCGTTGAAGGCGTTGAGGGGCGTTAGGGTGTTTCCTTCGGAGGCGAATTTCTTTCTCATCCGCGTACCGGATGCCGACCGCGTCTTCGACGGCCTGAAGCGCCAGGGCGTTCTTGTGCGCAACCTCAACAGCCCGGCGCTGCACAACTGCCTGCGCGTCACGGTCGGCACGCCCGATGAAAACCGTATACTGCTCAACGCGCTGAGAGAGGCGCTGCAATGAGGACCGCAGAGGTCACGCGCAACACCAAGGAGACCCGGATCCGGGTGAAGCTCAACCTGGACGGCAAGGGTGCGGCGAAGCTCTCGACCGGCCTGCCGTTCCTCGAGCACATGCTCGACCAGGTGGCGCGCCACGCGGCGCTCGACCTCGAGATCGAGGCGAAGGGCGACCTGCACATCGACGCCCACCACACCGTCGAGGACATCGGCATCACCCTCGGCCAGGCGTTCCTCAAGGCGATCGGCGACAAGGCGGGCGTGCGCCGCTTCGGCCACGCCTACATCCCGCTGGACGAGGCGCTGTCGCGCGTGGTGATCGACTTCTCCGGCCGGCCGGGCCTGGAGTACCACGTCAAGTTCCCGCGCGCGCTGATCGGCGAGTTCGACGTCGACCTGGTACACGAGTTCTTCCAGGGCTTCGTCAACCACGCGCAGGTGACGCTGCACATCGACAACCTGCGCGGCGACAACGCCCACCACCAGTGCGAGACCATGTTCAAGGCGTTCGCGCGCGCGCTGCGCATGGCCGCCGAGCTCGACCCGCGCGCCGCGGGCGTCGTGCCCTCGACCAAGGGGACGCTGCGGGGTTGAAAATCGCGGTGGTCGATTACGGCATGGGCAACCTGCGCTCGGTGTCGAAGGCGCTGGAGCATGTCGCGCCCGGCGCCGAGGTCAGGGTGACGGCCGATCCCGCAACGATTCTTTCCTGTGAAAGGCTGGTGGTGCCCGGGCAGGGCGCGCTCCCCGACTGCATGCGCCAGCTCGCCGCGAGCGGCGCGCGCGAGGCGGTCGTGGACGCCGCCGCGAGCAAGCCGTTTCTTGGCATCTGCATCGGCCTGCAGATGCTGTTCGAGCGCGGGGATGAGGGCGATACGGTTGGTCTCGGTCTGCTGCCGGGGCGCGTGCCGCGCTTTGCCATGTCGGGGCTCAAGATCCCGCACATCGGCTGGAACGAGGTGATGCAGGAGCGCTCGCACCCGCTGTGGGCCGGCATCCCCGACCGCAGCCGCTTCTATTTCGTGCACAGCTACTACCCGGCGCCGCGCGATGCCGCGCTCACCGCCGCCACCTCGGTGTACGGCGCGCCCTTTACCTGCGCGATTGCCCGGGATAACATCTTCGCCGTCCAGTTCCACCCGGAAAAAAGCCAGTCCGCCGGCCTGCAACTCCTCTCCAACTTCGTGCGCTGGCGCCCCTGATTTGAATCGAGCACTCCAGTGCTCATCATTCCTGCGATTGATCTGAAAGACGGCCGCTGCGTGCGCCTGAAGCAGGGCGACATGAGCAGCGCCACGGTGTTCTCCGACGACCCGGTGAAGATGGCGCGGCACTGGGCGGGGGAGGGCGCGAAGCGCCTGCACATCGTCGACCTGAACGGCGCGATCGCCGGCCGGCCGAAGAACGAGAAGGTGATCCGCGAGATCATCGCCGCGGTCGGCGAGGCGGTGCCGATCCAGCTCGGCGGCGGCATCCGCGACCTGGACGCGATCGAGAGCTACCTCGACGCCGGCGTCACCTACGTGGTGATCGGCACCGCGGCGGTGAAGAACCCGGGATTCCTGTCGGATGCCTGCTACGCGTTCCCGGGCCACGTCATCGCCGGCCTCGACGCCAAGGAAGGCAAGGTCGCGGTCGAAGGCTGGTCCAAGCTCACCGGGCACGACGTCGTCGACCTGGCGCGCAAGTTCGAGGAATACGGCGTCGAGGCGCTGATCTACACCGACATCGGCCGCGACGGCATGATGAGCGGCATCAACATCGAGGCCACGCTCAAGCTCGCGCAGCAGCTCAAGACCCCGATCATCGCCTCGGGCGGGCTGAACAGCATCCAGGACGTGCAGACGGTGTGCGAGAAGCTGGTGCCCGAAGGCATCATCGGCGCGATCGCCGGGCGCGCGCTCTACGAAGGCAAGCTCGACCTGAAGAAGGCGCAGGCCGCCGCCAACAAAGCCCTGGGGAAGGAGTAACGGTGCCCCTCGCGAAGCGCGTGATTCCCTGCCTCGACGTGACCGCCGGGCGCGTGGTGAAAGGCGTCAACTTCGTCGGGCTGCGCGACGCGGGCGACCCGGTGGAGATCGCCGCGCGCTACGACGCCGAGGGCGCCGACGAGGTCTGCTTCCTCGACATCACCGCAAGCTCGGACGAGCGCGACATGCTGCTGCACGTGATCGAGGCCGTCGCCGAGCGGGTGTTCATTCCCCTGACCGTGGGCGGCGGCGTGCGCCAGGTCGGCGACGTGCGCCGTCTGCTCAACGCGGGCGCCGACAAGGTTTCGATCAACACCGCCGCAGTGCAGAATCCGCAGCTGGTGCGCGCGGCCTCGGACATCGTCGGCTGCCAGTGCATTGTCGTTGCGATTGACGCCAAGAAGAACGGTTCTTCATGGCAAGTTTTCACTCATGGAGGTCGCAAAGCTACGGGCCTTGACGCGGTCGACTGGGCGCGGCGCATGGCCGCGGCGGGCGCGGGCGAGATCCTGCTCACCAGCATGGACCGCGACGGCACGCGCGACGGCTTCGACCTCGGGCTGACGCGCGCGGTGGCCGACGCGGTCAGCGTGCCGGTGATCGCTTCGGGCGGCGTCGGCGCGCTCGAGCACTTCGCCGACGGCGTGCTCGCGGGCGGCGCCGATGCGGTGCTCGCGGCGAGCGTGTTCCACTTCGGCGACTTCACCGTGCGCCAGGCGAAGGAGCACATGCGCACGCGCGGCATCGAGGTGCGCTTGTGAAAGATTGGCTCGACGAAGTTCCATGGAACGGCGACGGCCTCATCGCCGTTGTGGCGCAAGATTCAAGATCAGGTCGTGTGCTCACGGTCGCCTGGATGAACCGCGATGCCCTGAAGCAGACGGCGGAAACGCGGCAGGCCGTCTACTGGTCGCGCTCGCGCAACAAATTGTGGCGCAAGGGCGAGGAGTCCGGACACGTGCAGCAAGTGCGCGAGGTGCGCATCGACTGCGACTGCGATGCGATACTGCTGAAGGTGGAGCAGGCCGGCGGCATCGCCTGCCACACCGGCCGCGAAAGCTGCTTTTTCCGCAAACTCGAGAACGGGAAATGGGTGACGGTCGATCCGGTGCTCAAGGATCCTGCGCTCATCTACAAGCGATGAAAGATATCCTTGAAAGAATTGCCGGCGCCATCAAGCAGCGCAAGGGCGGCGATCCGGCGAAATCCTACGTCGCCAAGCTGTTCGCCCAGGGCGACGACGCCATCCTGAAGAAGATCGGCGAGGAGGCGACCGAGACGGTGCTCGCGGCGAAGAGCGGCGACCGGCTGCACCTGGTGCGCGAAGTCACCGACCTCTGGTTCCACTGCATGATCGTGCTCGAGCGCCACGGCCTGGGGCCGCACGACGTCCTGGCGGAGATGCAGCGGCGCGAGGGGATCTCGGGCATCGACGAGAAGGCAGGCAGGAAGAAATGACCCAAGAGACAAATGAGCCCAACTGCATTTTCTGCAAGATCGTGCGCGGCGAGATCCCGGCGAAGAGGATCTACGACGACGCCGAGGTGCTGGCATTCCACGACATCCGGCCGCAGGCGCCGGTGCACCTGCTGATCGTTCCCAAGGCGCACATCGCGACGCTGTACGACGCCCAGGCGGGCCACCAGGCGGCGCTCGGCAAGATGCTTGCCGTCGCCGGGCGCCTCGCGCGCGAGGCGGGCGCGGCCGACGGCTTCCGCACCATCATCAACAACGGCCGGGTCGGGCATCAGGAGGTGTATCATGTCCACATGCACGTTCTGGGCGGGCCGGACCCTCTGGGCCCCATGCTTAGCAGGGGCATGAGAAGCTAGGCCAGACCCAGGCAACGATAGGAGGCGGGTATGGGTTCGCTCAGCATTTGGCACTGGCTGATCGTCCTGGTGATCGTGATGCTGATCTTCGGCACGAAGAAGCTGCGCAACATCGGCGCCGATCTCGGCGGCGCGGTGCGCGGCTTCAAGGACGGCATGCGCGAAGGCGGCGAGAAGCCGGCCGAGGCCACGCTGCCGCCGCAGAGCGCCGGCAAGACGGTCGAAGGCGAAGTCAAGAGCAAGACCGAGCAGAAGGCCTGAAGAAAATCGGGGTCAGAGCCCGATTTCGCATAGCAACCGCGAAGCGCAAAATCAGCTTGGGCGATTTGCGCGAAATCGGGCTCTGACCCCGATTTTCTTCCGATGTTCGACATAGGATTTTCCGAGCTGCTGGTGATCGGGGTGGTCGCGCTCATCGTGATCGGCCCGGAGAAGCTGCCGCGCATGGCGCGCACCGTCGGCCACCTCGCCGGGCGGCTGCAGCGCTACGTCGCCGACGTCAAGGCCGACATCAACCGCGAGATCGAGCTGGAGGAGCTGCGCAAGATGCGCGACTCGATGCAGCAGGCCGCGACCAGCATGGAAACCTCGGTGCAGAGCGAGCTCAGCAGGACCGAAGCCGAGCTCAACAAGTCGGTCGAAGCCGTCGTAGGGGATGTTCCTCCGGAAAAAAAACCTGAAGAGCCGAAGCCGGCCGCATGAGCGAGCAGCAGGAAAGCTTCATCTCCCACCTGGTCGAGCTGCGCCAGCGGCTGGTGCGCGCGGTCGGCGCGGTGCTCGCGATCTTCGTGGTGCTTTTCATCTATCCCGGGTCGGACTTCATCTACGACCTGCTGGCGCTGCCGCTGCTGAAAACCCTGCCCGAGGGCGCGAAGATGATCGCCACCGGCGTGATCACGCCGTTCATGGTGCCGGTGAAGCTGACCGTCCTGGTGGGGTTCATGCTCGCGCTGCCCTACGTGCTCTACCAGGCCTGGGCGTTCGTCGCCCCCGGCCTCTACGAGCACGAGAAGAAGCTGGCGCTGCCGCTCATCGTCGCGAGCACGGTGCTGTTCTTCCTCGGCATCGCGTTCTGCTACTTCCTGGTCTTCGGCCAGGTGTTCACCTTCATCCACGGCTTCGCGCCGAAGTCGATCACGCCGGCGCCGGACATCGAGGCCTACTTCAGCTTCGTCATCACCATGTTCCTCGCCTTCGGCATCACCTTCGAGATCCCGATCGTGGTGATCGTGCTGGTGCGGATGGGGATCGTGACCGTCGAGAAGCTGCGCGAGGCGCGGCCCTACGTCATCGTCGGCGCGTTCGTCGTCGCCGCCGTGGTCACGCCGCCCGACGTGCTGTCGCAGTTCATGCTGGCGGTGCCGATGTGCCTGCTCTACGAGGCGGGGGTGTTCCTCGCGCGCTTCGTCGCCGCGCGGCCGAAGCCGGAGTCGGAATACAAGACCCAGCCATAAAGGGGGCGCTGTGGATGTGCTGATCATCGATGACCACCCACTGATCCACGAGACCTTGACTGCCATGGTGCAGAAGGCGATTCCTGGCGCGACCGTCCATGTGCACAGCGAGCTCGGCGCGGCACTCACGCTGGCCAGGGGACTCGCGAACCTCCGCATCGCGCTGCTGGACCTGGGGCTGCCGGGCTACACCGGGATCGAAGCGCTGCTGCGATTCCGCAGCGCGCTTCCCGAAGTGCGGGTGATCGTGGTCTCGGCGACCGACGATCCCATCACCATGGAGCGCGCGATCACGGCGGGCGCCGCGTGGTACCTGCCGAAAACCGCCAAGCCCTACGCGATGGTCGCGGCGATCAAGTCGACCGCCGGCGTCTGATTCCGAACGTCTGAATTGGTGGTGGCGAATCAGGGACTCGAACCCCGGACACACGGATTATGATTCCGCTGCTCTAACCAGCTGAGCTAATTCGCCACTCTTGGACCCTCGATTATAGCTGTGCAACACGACCTCATCGTAGTGGGCGGCGGCCCGGTCGGCGCGAGCCTCGCGCGCGCCGCGCGCGGCCTTTCGGTCCTGCTGGTGGCCCACGAGCGTCGCGTGCCGGCGCCGCGGGATGCTTTCGATGCCCCTGTTTACGCGCTGAGTCCGGGGAACGTATCGTTTTTGAAGGAGCTGGGTGCGTGGCGCGGCATCCCGGAAAACCGCCTCGTCCCGGTGCACGCGATGCGCATCTACGGCGACGAAGCGGGCGCTTGCCTTGAATTCGACGCCTACGGCGCCGGGGTTCCCGAGCTCGCCTGGATCGTCGAGGACGCGGCGCTCCAGGACGCGCTGTGGGACGGCATCGAAGCCGAAGTGCTCGCGCCGGCGCAATGCGAGGCTCTGAAGGTTGAATCGGATGAGGTCCTGCTCCGGCTGAAGGGCGGAACGCAACTCGCCGCAAAGCTGGTCGTCGGCGCCGACGGCGCGCAATCGTTCGTGCGCGCGCAGGCGGGCATTGCGGCGCGCGATGCCGGCTACGGGCAGAGCGCGGTGGTGGCGAACTTCCGCTGCGAGAAGCCGCACGCCAACGTCGCCTGGCAGTGGTTCCAGCGCGGCGCGGTGCTCGCGCTGCTGCCGCTGCCGGGCGACCATGTTTCGATGGTGTGGTCATTACCCGCTTTGGAATCCAAGAGGATTCATGCACTGAAACCCGAGGCGCTGTGCCGCGAGGTCGAGACTGCCTCGCGCGGCGTGCTCGGCGAGCTCGCGCTGGTGACGGCGCCCCGCAGCTACGCGCTGCGGCGGCTCGCCGCCGAGCGGCTGGTCGGGCCGCGGGTGGCGCTCGCCGGCGACGCGGGCCATGTGATCCATCCGCTCGCCGGGCAGGGGCTGAACCTCGGCCTGCAGGACGCCCGTGCGCTCGCCGGGGTGCTCGCCGCGCGCGAACCCTCCCGCGACCCCGGCGACCTGCGCCTGCTGCGCCGATATGAGCGCGGCCGCGCCGGGCCTATACTCGCGATGGACACCATGGTCGACTCGCTATTTCGCCTGTTCGGCGCCGAGGGCAGGCTCGCGACGCGGCTGCGCAACGACGGGTTGAACCTCACCGACCGCCTGCCGGTCGTAAAGAACATGCTGATGCGCCAGGCGATGGCATGACCGGCCGATCTTTCGCGATCGCGCTCCTGTTGCTTGCCGGCTCGGCCTGGGCGAATGAAGCGCAGATCCGCAAGGCGCTCGAGGCCAAGCTCGGCGGCGCGAGGATCGAAGGCGTGCAGCCCGCCCCGATCGCGGGGCTGTGGGAAGTGTGGTTCCGCACGGAACGGGGAATGCGGCTTCTGTATACCGACGCCACCGGTTCCTACGTCATCGACGGCAACATCCACGAGCTGCGCTCCAGCCGGGATCTCACCGAAGAGCGGCTGCGCAAGCTGAATACCATCAAGTTCGAGTCGCTGCCGCTCGAGCAGGCGGTGAAGGTGCAGCGCGGCGACGGCCGGCGGGTACTGGCGATGTTCGCCGATCCCTATTGCCCCTACTGCGTGAAGTTCGAAAAGATGCTGCTGCAGATCAGCGACATCACGGTCTACGTCTTCATGTACCCGGTGATCCGCCCGCAGAACGCGGATCACTCGAGGGCGGTGTGGTGTTCATCCGACCGCGCAAAAGCGTGGCTCGAGCTCGCCATCCAGCACAAGCGGCCGGCCGTGTCCGCGGCTTGCGACAACCCGGTGGACAAGAACATCCAGCTCGGCCACGCGCTGGGCGTGAACAGCACGCCCACGCTGATCCTGGCCAACGGCGAGCGGGTCTCCGCCGGCCTGACGGCGGCGGATCTGACCGAGGTGCTCGACCAGGTGGCGAAAGCGGCGGCGCGGAAGCGCTAGTCGGCTCGCGGCAGCGGCTCGCCGGCAGGCCACAGCAGCCACATCTTTCCCTGCTGGCGCATGCGCCCGGCCTGCGCGCCCGCGTCGGGCCCGGTTCCCCAAAAGAAGTCGGCCCGCACTACGCCGCGGATCGCGCCGCCGGTGTCGTGCGCCGCCATCAGGCGCTCGAGCGGCACCTCGGAAAGCGGGAAGGTCGTGGCGAGATACACCGGCGCGCCGAGCGGGACGAAGCGCCGGTCGACCGCGAGGCTGCGCTCCGCGTGCAACGCGACGCTGAACGCGCCGATCGGGCCGTCGACCGCCGGCAGCTCGCGGAAGAAGACATAGCTCGGGTTCTGGTTGAGCGCGTCCTGCAGCTTCTGCGGATTGGCGGCGGCCCAGGCCTTGATGCCCTGCATCGACGCCTGCTCCAGCAGCATTTCGCCGCGCTCGACGAGGTAGCGGCCGAGCGAGCGGTACGGGTGGCCGTTCTGGTCGGCGAAGCCGACGCGGATGCGCTCGCCGCTTTCCAGCTGCACCTGGCCCGAGCCCTGGATCTGGAGGAAGAACAGTTCCACCGGGTCGGCGGTCCACGCGATCACCGGCGCGGCGAACGCCTCGCCGCGCGCATCGATCTCGGCGCGCGAGTAATAGGGCACCAGGCGCCGGCCTTCGAGCCGCCCGCGCAGGCGCAGCTGCCGCGCTTCGGGAACCACCGTGCCGAGGTCGACGGTCACCAGGTCCTGCGGCACGCCGAACACCGGGTAGCGGTGGATCGCGCCGGGCGCGCGGCTGCCGTCGATGATCGGCTCGTAGTAGCCGGTGATCATGCCGCTGTCGCCGCTTGCCGAGGAGACCAGCGCGTAGGGAACGAAGCGCGACTCGAAGAACTGCCGCGCCGCGGCCTCGTCCTCCGCAGGGATCAGGCGTGCAGCTTCACAGGCTTTCGCAAGCGTGGCGTTTCTCGAGCAGCCTGCGAGAAACGCGCGCAGCCCGGGCGCGAGCTGCGCCGTGTTCCATCCGGGAAGGTCATTGAAGGTTCTTGGCTCGTAGCGCGCCGTTTCCGGCTGGAGCTTCGCAGGCGGGCACACCGGGCAGGGCGCACAGGCCCCGAGCATTAGAATCAAAGCAAGGCAGCGTATGTGGCTCATCTACCTCGAAGTGGTCCTGGCGCTCGGGCTCCTGGCGTTCATCGTCTGGTTCACCTGGCCCCGGAAAAAGAAATAGCTTCTTCTAATGGAGCACGCGCGGCACGGAGAGCGTGAACTCGGGGATAGTCGCCTCGAAGCGCGTGCCGTCGGCGGCGACCATCTGGTAGCTGCCGCGCATGGTGCCCACCGGCGTGGCGATCGAGGCGCCGCTGGTGTACTCGAAGCGCTCGCCGGGCTGCAGCAGCGGCTGCGCGCCGACCACGCCGAGGCCGCGCACCTCCTGCACCAGCCCTTGCGCATCGGTGATGATCCAGTGGCGGCTGATAAGCTGGGCGGCGACCGCGCCGGTGTTGCGGATGGTGATGGTGTAGGCGAACACGTAGCGGCCCGCGGCCTCGTCGGACTGGTCGGCGAGATACTGGGTCGCGGCGTTCACCGCGATGTCGTAAGCCTTCTCCTGCGCCACGGCGGCATTGTAAACTCCGCGCGGCCATGAAGTTCCGCATCGCGCCCAGCATCCTGTCGGCCGACTTTTCGCGCCTGGGCGAAGAGGTGCGCGCGGTCGAGCGCGCCGGCGCCGATCTCATCCACTTCGACGTCATGGACAACCACTACGTGCCCAACCTGAGCGTCGGCCCGGTGGTGTGCGCGGCGCTCAAGCCGCACGTCAAGCTGCCGCTCGACGTGCACCTGATGGTGAAGCCGGTCGATCCCCTGGTGGCGCAGTTCGCCAAGGCCGGCGCGGGCATCATCAGCTTCCATCCCGAGGCGAGCGAGCACGTCGACCGTACCATCGCGCTGATCAAGGAGAGCGGCTGCAAGGCGGGGCTGGCGCTCAACCCGGCGACCCCGGTCGCGTGGCTCGACCACACGCTCGACAAGCTCGACCTGGTGCTGCTGATGTCGGTGAATCCCGGCTTCGGCGGCCAGCAGTTCATCGGCTCGGTGCTGCCGAAGATCGCCGAAGTGCGCCGGCGCATCGCCGCGCAGCAGCGCGAGGTCTGGCTCGAGGTCGACGGCGGCGTGAAGACCGACAATATCGCCGAGATCGCGCGCGCCGGCGCCGATACCTTCGTCGCCGGCTCGGCGGTGTTCGGCTCCAGGGACTACGCCGCGACGATCAGGGACATGCGCGCGCAGCTCGCCACGGCCGGGACTTGACGTATACCCGCGTTCCGGTCGTCGCCAGCGCGCGCTCCGATCTTTACACCCCGCTTGCGGTGTACATGAAGCTCGCGAACACGCCGTACTCGTACCTGCTCGAGTCGGTGGTGGGCGGCGAGCGCTTCGGCCGCTACTCGTTCATCGGCCTCGCCTGCGCCGAGCGGATAGAGGTGAGAGGCTTCACGGCGCGCGGCTCCACAGTGCGTCGGTTGCTGCGCGACGCGCGCGGCAACGACGTCTGCCTGGAGACGTTCGAAGGCGATCCCTTCGAGTACGTGCGCGGCTGGCTCGCCCAGCACCGCGTGGCCCCGGTTCCCGAGCGGCTTCGCTTCGGCGGCGGGCTGGCGGGCTACTTCGGCTACGAGACCGTCCGCCATGTCGAGAAGAGCGCCCTGAAAAAGGAAAAAGCGGATCCGATCGGCACGCCCGACATGCTGCTGCTCGTCTCGGACGAGCTCGCCGTGGTCGACAACGTCCTCGGCAAGCTCTACCTGGTGGTGTACGCCGATCCGCGCCAGCCCGACGCCGAGCGCAACGCCAGGGCGCGGCTCGAGCAGCTGCGCGCGCGGCTTGCGGGGCCGCTTCCCGAAGAAGGATTCTTTGCAGAAGGGAAAAATCCGAAAGCGGCCAGGCTGGACTGCTCGTTTACCGAGGCCGGGTTCCTCGAGGCGGTGCGGCGCTCGAAGGAATACATCTTCGCCGGCGACGCGATGCAGGTGCAGGTCTCGCAGCGCACCTCGCGCGCGTTCGAGGCGCCGCCGCTCGCGTTGTACCGGGCGCTGCGCGGCGTCAACCCCTCGCCCTACATGTACTACTTCGACTTCGGCGACCACCACGTGGTGGGAGCGTCGCCCGAGATCCTGGTGCGGCTCGCCGGCGGCACGGTCACGCTGCGGCCGATCGCCGGCACGCGCCCGCGCGGCGCCACGCCGGAGGCGGACGCCGCGCTCGCCGCTGCGCTGCTCGCCGACCCGAAGGAGCGCGCCGAGCACGTGATGCTGATCGACCTGGGGCGCAACGACGTCGGGCGCGTCGCCGCCACCGGCAGCGTGAAGGTGACCGAGCAGATGGTGATCGAGCGCTACTCGCACGTGATGCACATCGTCTCCAACGTCGAGGGCCACCTGGCGCCGGGGCTCGGCGCGCTCGACGTGCTGAAGGCGGGCTTCCCGGCGGGCACGGTCACCGGCGCCCCCAAGGTGCGCGCGATGCAGATCATCGACGAGCTCGAGCCGGTGAAGCGCGGCGTGTACAGCGGCGCGGTCGGCTACCTCGGCTTCAACGGCGACATGGACGTCGCGATCGCGATCCGCACCGCGGTGGTCAAGGACCGGCGCCTGCACGTGCAGGCGGCGGCGGGCATCGTCGCCGACTCCGACCCGCGCTCGGAGTGGCTGGAAACGCAGCACAAGGCGCGTGCGCTGCTGCGCGCCGCCGAAATCGCAGATGCTCAGGATACCCAGAACTGATACATGCGGGCGAAGGTGTCCGGGAACTCCTGCTCGAATTCGTGCCAGTTATCGAGGTCTAGATCCTGCGAATACCTTGCGCGGTAGCGGCTGAGCGTGGCGCCGCTGTCGGAGAACTCGAACCCCAGGAAGCGCAGCCCGAGCTCGTCCAGCATGCGGCGGACCTGCGGCAGGCTGAAGCGCAGCTCGTTGACGTGGAACAGCAGGTCGCGGCAGCCGCTCATGCTGTAGAAATCTTCGTTGCGCGCGATTTGCACTAATGAAACATCATTACGAATCGCTGCACGGCAGGCGCGGATACCCTGTGCATCAGGTGCGAAGCCGCGGGCCGCGATCAGCTCGCGAGCGCGCACCACGGCCCTGCGCCCGGCCTCGCTGTACAGGCCCACCCGCATGAGGCCGCCGGGCTTGCGCAGCCGGGCGAGAATCCGCCAGCCGGCAGCCGCATCCTCCAGGTGGTGCAGCACCCCGGAGCACTCGATGAGGTCGAAGCGCTCCTCGAGGCTGCCGAGGGCGAGGATGTCGGCCTGCCGGTACTCGATGCCGGCCAGGCCGAGCTCGAGCGTCTTGCGCTTGGCGTAGGCGAGGCTCGGCAGGCTGAGGTCCACCGCCAACACGGTGGCGCCGGCGTAGCGCCGCGCCGTCGTGATGGTGTGCTGCCCGGTGCCGCACCCGGCGACGAGGATGCGGGGGTTCCTGGCGAGCGACACCGGCGCGTCCTGTGCGAAGACCGATTGCGTGCGCATCCAGCGCGGGTACGGGTTCGCCTCGTATTGCGCCTGCACCGCAGCCGACACCGCGCTCTGCGCGCCGCTGAGCGACGCAATGCCCGCGGCGAGGCGCCGCTCCTCCCGGGGCTCGAGCACCTGCCGGCGTGCCAGCGACGCGACGGGAACGTTTTCGGATTGCAACGGCCGGTATGCCGCATAAACCGCGCACTCGTGCGCCGAACTCGGATTGCGCAACCGCTCGAGCTTCGCGCGCTCTTCGTCGGTTTCCTCGAACACGTACTCGGTGTTGAAGCACTGGTGCGCGATCGCGACCATCAGGGGCAGGGGCAGCTCCTCGTCGAGCATGCGGCGGCGCGTATCCACGATCAGGCGCTCGAGCGACGCATCGCGGATCACCACGTCCTCCAGCAGGCGCAGCAGCAGCGGCTCGGCGAGCGCGCCTTGCGGATGCGACAGCGCGATGCTGGTGATCGGGCGCACCAGGTTGCCGGGGTCGACCGCCGGGTGCTCCAGCGCGCGCGCAAGCAGCTCGCGCACCGGCTCGGCCGGGTGGCGGAAATTGAAGTAGCGCACCAGGTCCGAGAACTGCGCCCACAGCGCGGCGACGCCGGGCGCGAGCCTGAGCGCCGTCGTCATGCTCTCCAGCGCCGGGCCATACGCGCCGTCCGCCAGTTGGCGCGCGGACAGCTCGGCGTGGGCCACGGCGATCTCGGTCTCGCCCATCGGCGAAGTATCTGGGCTAGAATTCCCGGCGTGAAGTCCCCGCTCGATCTTCTGCAGCTGTCCCGGCGCTGGCGCTCGCGCGCCTAGATCCCCCTCGGCCGCGCCGGGCCCATCGGCGCACCCAAGACTCACCCGATCAGTAGAATCAAACGGATAGCAGCGCCATGGTGTTGATGATCGACAACTACGACTCGTTCACTTTCAACCTGGTGCAATACCTGGGCGAGCTCGGCGCCGAGGTTCGCGTGTTTCGCAACGATGGAATCTCGGTGGACGCCATCGAGAACATGTCCCCGTCCCATCTCGTGATCTCGCCCGGCCCGTGCACGCCGAACGAGGCCGGCATCACGCTCCAGGCCGTCGCGCGGTTGAGCGGCCGGGTGCCGATCCTCGGCGTGTGCCTCGGCCACCAGGCGATCGGGCAGGCGTTCGGCGGCAAGGTGGTGCGCGCGACGCAGGTCATGCACGGAAAGGTCTCGCGCATCGGGCACGACGGGCAGGGGGTGTTCAAATCTCTCCCACAGGGGTTTGTCGCGACGCGCTATCACTCGCTGGTCGTTGAGCGCAAGAGTCTTCCCGAATGCCTCCAGGTCAGCGCGCAATCGGAGGACGGCGAGATCATGGGGCTGCGCCACCGCGAATCGCGCGTCGAGGGCGTGCAGTTCCATCCCGAGGCGCTGCTCACCGAGCACGGCCACCGCTTGCTGCAGAATTTTCTAGAGGGAAACGATACGGGAGGAGCGTCATGAAGCAGATCACCATCGCCGAGGCGATCCAGCGCACCGTCGAGCACCGCGAGGTGTTCCACGACGAGATGCTGCACATCATGCGCCAGATCATGCGCGGCGAGCTGTCCCCGGCGCAGATCGCCGGGTTCATCACCGGGCTGCGCGTCAAGAAAGAGACCATCGGCGAGATCGCCGCGGCGGCGCAGGTGATGCGCGAGCTCGCGACGCCGGTGGAGCTCGCCGACGACCGCCACCTGGTCGACACCTGCGGCACCGGCGGCGACGCGGCGCACACCTTCAACGTCTCGACCTGCGCCGCGTTCGTCGCGGCGGCGGCAGGCGCGCGGGTGGCGAAGCACATGGGACGCTCGGTGTCGTCCTCCTCGGGCAGCGCCGAAGTGCTCGAAGCGCTCGGCGCCAACATCTCGCTTACGCCGGCGCAGACCGGACAGGCGATCGAGAAGCTCGGCATCGGCTTCATGTTCGCTCCCGCGCACCACGCCGCGATGAAGCACGCGGCGCCGGTGCGCAAGGACCTCGGCGTGCGCACCATCTTCAACATCCTCGGCCCGCTCACCAACCCGGCGGGGGCGAAGCAGCAGGTGATGGGCGTGTTCCACCCCGACCTGGTCGGCATCCAGGTGCGCGTGCTGCAGCGCCTGGGCTCGAAGCACGTGATGGTGGTCTACGGGCTCGACGGCCTGGACGAGATCTCGGTCTCGGGCGGCACCATGATCGGCGAGCTCGTCAAGGGCGAGATCAACGAGTACCAGTTCCACCCCTCGGAGCTGGGCATGGAGCTCTACGACCGGCGCGCCATCGAGGTCCACACCGTGGCCGAGTCGAAAGCGATGATCCTCGCCGTGCTCGAGAACCAGCCCGGCCCGGCGCACAACATCGTGGCGTTGAACGCCGGCGCGGCGATCTACGTCGCCGGCGTCGCGCCCACGTTCAAGGCGGGCGTCGAGCGCGCGGCGCAGGCGATCAAGAGCGGCGATGCGAAGCGCAAGCTCGAGGAATTCGTCGCCTTCACGCGGAAGGTGGCAGGGAAGTGAGATGTCTTCGCGAAACTTGCCAATCTGATAACTTTGCGCCATGAGCCTGAATGACTCGCTCCCCGAGCTGCAACCTCTCCCATGCGACCGTCCGAAGCACTCTCCAGACACCGGGACCTGATTCTCAAGGCCGCACACGCCGTCAGGGCAACGAGCGTCCGCGTCTTTGGATCGGCTGCGCGGGGCGAGGACACCGAGCTGAGCGATCTCGACCTGCTTATCGAGGTGCCGAAGGGGACCACGCTGCTCGACATGGTCGGACTGCAGCAGCAGCTCGAAGACGCCCTGGGGTTGAAGGTCGACCTCGTGACACCCTTCGACCTGCCCGAGCGGGTACGGGAGCGCGTGCTCGCCGAGGCGCGTGCGGTGTGAACCTCCGGGACGAAGACTATCTTCGCCACATGCTCGATGCCGTTTCGGCCATCGAATCCTTCGTGACGGAAGGCGAGAGCGCGTTTCGCGCTGATCGAAAGACCCGCGATGCGGTGGTTCGAAACCTCGAGGTCATTGGAGAGGCCGCAGGCAAGCTCTCCGTCGAGCTGAAAGCAGCCAACGCCGATGTGCCTTGGGGAAAAATTGCCGGCATGCGAAACCGCCTGATCCACGGCTATCTGACGGTCGACCAGGATGTCGTGTGGAGCACGGTAACGCTCGTCCTCCCCGATTTCCGCAAGCGCGTCGAGTCGTTACTCGCGGGCAAAGCGGACTAGCTGACAGCTGGTGGCGGACATCCTCGATCGCATTCTGCGAGTCAAGCGCGCCGAGATAGAGGCCGCCAGGAAGTCGCATCCGGATGTGGAGGCACGCGCTCGCAAGGCGTCTCCCCCGAGGGACTTCGTGGCCGCGCTGCGCGTCAGGAAACCGGCCGTCATCGCCGAGATCAAGCGCGCCAGCCCGTCGAAAGGCCTGCTGCGCTCCGATTTCGATCCCGCCGCGATCGCGAAGAGCTACGAGAGGGCGGGCGCGGCTTGCATGTCAGTGCTCACTGACAAGGAATTCTTCCAGGGCTCGGGGGAGCATCTCTCCGCGGCGCGCGCGGCGTGCGGGCTGCCGGCGCTGCGCAAGGATTTCCTGATCGACCCCTACCAGGTGCACGAATCGCGCGCGCTCGGCGCCGACTGCGTGCTGCTCATCGCCGCCTGCCTCGAAGACGCGGACATGCGCGCCCTCGAGGCGCTCGCGCGCAAGCTCGGGATGACGGTGCTGGTGGAGGTCCACGACGCAGCGGAGCTCGAGCGCGCGCTCAAGCTCGACACCCCGCTCATCGGCATCAACAACCGCAACCTGCGGACTTTCGAGACGCGGCTCGAAACCACGCTCGACCTGCTCTCGCGCGTGCCCGACGGGAAGGTGGTCATCACGGAAAGCGGCATCCTCTCCAGGGCCGACGTGGCGCGTATGCGCGAGCATGGCGTGCACGCCTTTCTCGTCGGCGAGGCCTTCATGCGCGCAGCCGACCCGGGCGCCGAGCTGAAACAGCTCTTCGGATAGGCGCACAGCCCTGCTGCATCGCAGCAAATAGTGTTGGGAATTTGCAACGAGCACACCGGAAATAGCCTGCGGCAAGGCGGTTTCTTTGAGCGCCCGACAGGCATTCGGCACACTCTTGAAGACTTCTCATTGGGAGGGGTTGGCGCGCGCCGATTCGGCGCCGCGCCAGTTTTCAATCCAAAAGGAGCAACGAATGCAGAAGAAACTTCTAACGCTGGCGGTAGCAGGCGCGTTGGCAGCGCCGGGCGCCGCGCTGGCGCAGGTGGAGGTCTACGGCTTCGTGTTCATGTCCGCGAACAAGTTCAAATACTCGACGCCTACACAGGCAGGGGCCGGCACAGGGTTCGGATCGGTATCGAAGTGGGACGTGGCGTCGCACGCCTCGAACTACGGCGTCCGGGGCAGGGAGAATCTGGGCGGCGGCCAGACGGCGTGGTTCCAGATCGAGCAGAACGCGCCGATGGAGCGCTCGAACAACGTCGCCATCACGCCCGCATCGCGCAACTCGGCGGTCGGCATCCAGGGTGGATGGGGCAATCTGTTCATCGGCCAGTGGACCACGCCGTGGGCAGACCTCGACGCGCTGTGGGGTGTCGGCACCGTCGGCGGCTGGGGCCCGATCACCTCGATCATCGGCCGTCGCGAGACGACCGGCGCGGCACCGAACCCGAACTGCATAAACGGCGTCTCCCCAGGTGTGGGCATCTGCGACGCGGTCGAATCCGCTGGCGGAGTCGGGCACCCGTTCTGGCGTCGCGTCTCGGAGTCGATCTTCTACCAGTCGCCGGTGTTCAGCGGCGTGCAGGTCAAGCTCGCCTACCAGACGAACGAAGGCAAGGCAACCGCGGGCACGGGCGTGGTGCAGGCAGATCCGTCGCTCTGGTCCGCGTCAGTGCAGTGGGCCGGTATGGGCGGGCGCCTGCGCGTCGGCGCGGCGGTCGATTCTCACAAGGACTTCACCGCCCAGAACCAGAGCGACAGCGGCTGGAGAGTCACCGGCGGCTGGAACTTCGGCGTTGCCGACATCGGTCTCGCGTACGAGCAGATGACCTACAAGACGTTCGCGGGCGATTGCGACGCCACCCAGTGGGGCATCGGGGTCGCGATACCGGTGGGCTCGGGTGCGATCCGCGCTTCGTATGCAGTAGCCGACGACATCGAAGGCTCGTTCACCGGCGCAGCCGCGCCGGCGGGCACATTCGGCGCGGGCTCGTGCGGCGCTGCGCCCAGCGCGGCGCTGAACACGCTCAACAACGGCGCGAAGACCTGGAACATCGGCTACGACCACCGGTTCTCGAAGCGCACCACCGTCGGCATCGGCTATGCGCAAATCAAGAACGACGAGGCAGCGGTGTTCACCTGGACCGGCGCGCCACCGACGCAAACCGGCGGTGCCTTAACGGCGGCGAACACGCCGTTCCCCGGCTCGGATCCGAGCACGTTCTTCGTCAGCATCATCCATCGGTTCTAGCCGCAGCAGCAACGCATCAAGCGGGCGCCTTCGGGCGCCCGTTTTTTTCTGTTAGGCTTTTGTGATGGATCGCCTGATTGCCGAGTTTGACCGCGCGCTGCGCGCGGTGGCGGGCGTGGCGCGATCGAGCCGGCCTTCGCCCGCTGAGCGTTTGCAGGAAAACCCCATCAGTGAGGAGCAGCGCGCCCACGCCGCGGCGCTGATGCGCGTGAACCACGTCGGCGAAGTCTGCGCGCAGGCGCTCTACCAGGGACAGGCGCTGAGCGCGCGCGATCCCGCGGCGCGCCGGGCGCTCGAGCAGGCGGCGCGCGAGGAGCAGGACCACCTCGCCTGGAGCGCCGAGCGCATCCGCGAGCTGGGCGGCCGGCCGAGCCTGCTCAATCCGCTGTGGTATGCCGGCTCCTTCGCCATCGGCGCGCTCGCCGGGGCGCTCGGCGACCGCTGGAACTTCGCCTTCCTCGCCGAGACCGAGCGCCAGGTCGAGGAGCACCTCGCCGGCCACCTCGCGGCGCTGCCGCGGGACGACGCCCGCACGCGCGCGGTGGTGGAAGCGATGCGCGCCGACGAGGCGAGGCACCGTGCGAGCGCCATCGAGATGGGCGCTGCGGAGCTTCCCGACCCGGTGAAGCGCGCGATGCGCCTGGCGTCGAAGGTGATGACCACGGTCGCCTACCGGATCTAGGTGGCCTGAACCGTAAATATGGTAATCTGGGCCGGTGAAGACCACGATCGAGATCCCCGACCCGCTGTTCCGCAAAGCCAAGTCGAAAGCCGCTGAGCGCGGCCAGAGTCTCAAGGAGCTGGTGACGGAAGCGCTGCAGGAGAAGCTCGCGGCCGGGGCGCCGCGGCCTGGCCGCGGGGAGCCCGATTGGATGGCGGGATTCGGCAAGCTGCGCCGCCTGCGCAAGGAGACCGCCCGCATCCAGGCGAGGATCGACGAGCGCTTCGAGGTCATCGAGCCCGAGGATCGCGCCTGATCCTGGACACCAACGCGCTGTCCGCCTTCGCGGATGGCGAAGCCGGGGTCGGCGAGGCATTGCGCGCCCAGTCGCGGGCGGCGGTTCCGGTAATCGTGCTCGGCGAATTCCGCTACGGCATTGCGCAGTCCAGGCACCGGGCGGACTACGAAACGTGGCTCGACGCCCACCTGCCGCGTTTCGAGATCCTCGCCGTGACCGACGACACCGCGCACGCCTATGCCGCGCTGCGGCTCGCATTGAAGCGATCGGGCCGTCCGATCCCGGCCAACGACGCGTGGATCGCGGCGCTCGCGCTCCAGCACGGACTGCCTGTGCTCACCCGCGACGAGCATTTTGACTGGGTGCCCAACCTGCGGCGGACGACCTGGTAGTACTGGATCCAGGCATGTTCAGCATCTACATCGGGTACGACCCGAGGGAGTCGGTCGCTTTCCATACGCTGGCGCATTCGCTCCTGCGCCGCTCCTCGGTGCCGATTTCCATCTCGCCGCTCGTGCAGGGCCAGCTGAAAGGGATCTACAAGCGCCAGCGTGGCCCGACCGAGTCCACCGAATTCAGCCTCACGCGCTTCCTCGTGCCTTACCTGTCGGGCTATGCCGGCTGGTCGCTCTACATGGATTGCGACATGCTGTGCCGGGTCGACGTGGCGGCGCTCTTGAGAGAAAGCCAGGTTCATTCCGAAAAGGCCGTCCTGGTCTGCAAGCACGACTACGTGCCGAAGGGCGAGCGCAAGTTCCTGGACCAGGTGCAGACGAAATATCCGCGCAAGAACTGGTCGAGCCTGATGCTGTTCAACAGCGCGCGCTGCCGCGCGCTCGGCCCCGACTATGTCAACTCGGCGACCGGGCTGGAGCTGCACCGTTTTGCGTGGATGGAAGACCGGTTGATCGGCGAGCTTGCTCTCGAATGGAACTGGCTGGTGGGTGAATACCCCCGCAACGACAACGCCAAAATAGTGCACTTCACCCTCGGTGGACCTTACTTCGAGGCCTACCGCGATTGCGACTATGGCGGCGAATGGTTCGCGGAGTTCGAGTCGATGCGGCAATGCGCATCGTCTGGGTGAGCTTTGCGCCGCTGCGCAAGACCGCGGGCGGCTTCACTTCGGATCTCGCCTCGGTACGCTACCGCATCACGATTCCAGCCGCGGCGATCCCCGGCAGCAAGCTGACGTATGTCGGGCCGGGCGCGAACCGGCGCACGCTGCTCGGCCGGTTTGAAGGCGCACAAGTCGCGGTGCTCGGCAAGCTGAACGTCCCGGAATTGGCCGACGAGGTTCCCGCGCTCGCCGCCGCCCTGCGCGAACGCGGCACGAAGGTGCTGGCGGATTACAGCGACGATCATTTCCACCACCCCGTCCTCGGCTCGGGATACCGCGCGCTGGCCAACGCCGCGGACAGGGTCGTGGCGAGCACGCCCGGGCTGGCCGAGGTGCTCAAAGGGCACACCACGGCGCCGGTCAGCGTAATCACCGACCCGGTGGAGGGCGAGCAAGGCGAGCCGCGCGCAAGCGCGAGGCAGCCGGCCGAGCTGCTCTGGTTCGGTCACCCGCTCAGTCTCGACACTCTCCGATTCGGCTTGCCGCAGCTCGCCGCGCAGTCCACCGGATACTCCCTTACGGTGCTGAGCGCGCCGGACGCCGGCGCGGAGGAGCTTGGGCACCGCTTCAAGCCGTGGTCGACTGCGGCCCTGTTCGACGAGCTGCGCGCCTGCGACGCGGTCATCATCCCGTCGGATCCCTACGACCCGCGCAAGGCGGTGAAGAGCCCGAACCGGTTCACCGAGGCGCTGTGGGCCGGGCGCTTCGTGATCGCCCACCCGCTGCCGGCTTACGAGCCGCTGGCCGGGTTCGGCTGGGTGGGTGAGGATCTCGGTGCCGGGCTTGCCTGGTTTCGCCGCAACCCGCAAGAAGCGCTTGAACGCATCCGCGCCGGCCAGGTCTGGGCGGCCCGGCATTGCTCGCGCGAGGCGGTCGCCCTGGCGTGGAAGTCGGCCATCGGCGCGGGCTCGAGCTAGTCGGGAATGCGCAGCGTGCCGTCGAGGCCGACGCCGATCAGCGTGTTCGCGCCCAGCGAAGCCTCGATCGGCGGCACGTTGGCCGCAGTAATCGGCAGGGTCTTGCCGTCCTTCTGTGCGCGCGGCCGAGTGCGCACGAGCTGGGACGCCGGCAGCGCGCGGCCGTGCCTGAGATGGTCCCACATCATGTTCAGCGCCTGGATGAAGTACACGTTCAGCGGGACATAGCGCGCGTCGAATCCGCCGACGCCGTTGAGGACGTCGAGATGCTGCGCGTTGGTCACCTCGTAGTAGTAGAGCCTTGATCCCGGCTCGACTGTCTTGTTGAGCGCGTAGTAAGCTCGCGCGGCATGGTTGGGAGGCAGGATGGCGTCGGCGCGGCCGTTGACGATGACGGCGGGCTTGCCGCGCAGATGGCCGCTGAGGCGCGTCTCGGAAATTCCGCGCTGCACCCGGCGGTGCTTTTCCAGCATCTCGCCCTGCAGCGGCTGACCGGTGAGCGGGTCGGCGCCGATCGCGAGCGCGCGCAGGCATAACGCGCCGTCCAGGTTCATGTCGCGCGCGCCGGTCGACGGCGAGATCGAAAGGCGGTCTTCCCTGGCGCCGCCCGGGGCGAGGTTGTTCACCAGGTTGATTCCCGCCGTCGGCGGGATGCCGTTCGACGCGGCGAACGATAGTTCGTGCCCGGCGTGGGCCACCGGCTCGCCGGCGCGCTCGCCCGAAGGGACGGTCGCGGCGAAGCTGTAGCCGCACAGGTTGTCGGCGACCGAGAAGCGCCCGTAGCTGCTGGCGTAAGTAACCGCGATGCTCTGAGGCACCGCGAGCGTGTAGTGCGAGGGCAGCACGGGGTTGGACTCGGCAAGGATGCCGTGGTCGTTGATGATGCGCTGGCTCTCGGCCGCCTGCTCCGGCAAAGCGGCCGACTTGAGCAGCCCTTTCCTCGCGAGCGAGGCGCAGCGCGCTTCGCGCAGCGGCTGCGGCACAGTGTTGAGGGGTGCTGTTGCGTTCTCGGCGGCAAGCGATGCGCACGGCAGATACAGGTTGAGCAACGTCGTGTAATCCAAAAGGGTGCGCCCGTTGCCCGAAAACTCACGCGTTCCCTGCCGGATCCGCGGCACCGTGGCGCCGGCCAGCGAGACGTTCGGCTCGGAAACCGCCACGCCGTCGATCAAGCCGCGAGCGTCCTGCTCGGCGGCGGCGAGCGCGGCATAGCCGCCGTTGGAAACGCTGGAGGCGATGACGATCGTGTTCTCGGGCGTATAGCGGCCGGCGCGCGGGTCTTTGAGGCCGTTCAGCACGTGGAAGGCAAATTCGATCGCCGCCAGCGTGTGCCTTCCCCAGTCCTTTTCCGGGTTCTGCTGCGAATGCGCCTGCTTCATCGCCACGCGGTGCGGGTGCTCGCGCAGGTAGCGCGCGCGCTCCTCGTTCGACAGCGCGGCGGTGAACGTCGAATCGCCGCCGGCGCGCTCGGCGCTCGAGCGCTCGCCGGTGATCAGGTTGACCGTGTCGCCGGCAAGATCGTGCAGCCCGGTGCCGGTGCCCTTGTCGGTGTAGGCGACCGCGCAGCCGCGCTTCAGCCCCCAGTCGCCCGCGGTTCCGATCGCGCCGTAGATGCCGCGCGAGCCCGATGAGGTGGCGCTCACGATGCAGGGTTCCTTGGGATTGAAGCGGCTGGGCACCTGCACCATCAGCGTCACGTTCTGGCGGCCGCTGCCGTCGTCGAGGAAGGTGAGGTACTCGTCGCCGGCGACGCGGCCTTCGCCAAGCGTGTCCTTGCCGCCGAGATCGACGTTCGGCCCGTAGAGCACGCCATAACCTCCGGCAGAGCTCATGTCGGCAAGCGCGCGGTAGTTCGCGTGGATCGCCCTGCGGCGCAGTTCTGCCGCGGTGGGGTTCTTGGCATCTCTGACCGGGGGCGGGGTTCCGATGCCGAGCCCGGTCCTGCCCAGGCCAGCGGTCAGAAGGTCATCCGACACGCCGTCATAGCGCGCGTGCAGCACGCGCTGGCGCGAAAAGTCCGGCGCCGACGCGCAGCCGGCTGCGAGCAACGCCGCGAGCAACGAAAGTCTGCGATTCATCTTGCCTCCCCCTGTGGTTCCTATTCCGCTCGCGCCTGCGGCTTGGGCCGCCGTCCGACGGTGACCGTGGCCTCGACGTGCTGACCCTGGCGCCTGAGCTTCATCCGCGCCGGCGCGCCCGGGGCAAGTGCGGCGACCAGGTTGAGCATCGAGGTCGGGTCGGCTACCGGCTTGCCCTCGACCTCGACCAGCACGTCGCCCGGCTTGATGCCCGCCTTGTCCGCCGGCGCGCCGCGCAGCACGCCGGCGATCAGCGCGCCGCGCTGGCCGCCGAGCTTGAACGAATCGGCGAGCGCCGGGGTGATCTCCTGCACCTCGACGCCGATCCAGCCGCGCGTCACCGCGCCGTGCTTGACGATCTGCTCGAGCACCATCCTGGCGGTGGACACCGGGATGGCGAAGCCGATGCCCATCGAGCCGCCCGAGCGCGAGAAGATCGCGGTGTTGATTCCCACCAGGTTGCCGCCGGCGTCGATCAGCGCGCCGCCGGAATTCCCCGGGTTGATCGCGGCGTCGGTCTGGATGAAGTTCTCGAACGTGTTGATGCCAAGGCCGGTGCGGCCCAGCGCGCTGACGATGCCGCCGGTCACGGTCTGGCCGACGCCGAAGGGATTGCCGATGGCGAGCACCACGTCGCCGACCCTGAGCGCGTCCGAGGAGCCGAAAGTAATGGCCGGCAGGTGCTCGGCGTTGACGCGCAGCACCGCGAGGTCGGTCTCGGGGTCGTTCCCCACGACCTTGGCGAGCAGCTTCTTGCCGTCGGCGAGCGCCACCTCGATCTCGTCGGCGGCCTCGACCACGTGGTGGTTGGTGAGGACGTAGCCGCTCGCGCTGACGATCACCCCCGAGCCGAGGCTTGAAGCGCGCTGCGCTTCATCGGGCAGCTGATCGCCGAAGAAGCGCCGGAAGATCGGGTCGTTGAGCAGCGGGTGGCGCGGCGAGCGGATTTCCTTCGAGGTGAAGATGTTCACCACGGAAGGCGCCGCGCGCTGCACCGCTTCGTGGTAGGAGCCGATGCGCGCCGCGGCGGGCAGCGGCCCCGTCGTTCCTCCCTGCTGCGTCGGCGCCTGCTGCATCGCCACCTGCGAGGCTGCGCGCTGCGGCAGCCATTCGGGCCTGAAGGTGGAAACCACGAAAAGCACCGCCACGGCGACAGTCGCGGCTTGCGCGAAGATGAGCCAGAGGCGATACATGAGGGAGGGCTAGTATACAAAATTCCCTTGAAAATCCAATCGTTTAGGACGGAAAACGTGGACATTTCAAGGAGGCGTCGCTAAAATCGCACACTTTTGCGCTCCTCATAACAACTCCATCCCCATGAGCGACCAAACAAAAGTAGACAAGACGCGGCGCAGCCTGGTGGTCGCCACCTCGGTGGCCGGCGGCGTCGCCGGCGTCGGCGCAGCGGTTCCGTTCGCGGTCAGCATGTGGCCCTCCGAGCGCGCCAAGGCCGCGGGCGCGCCGGTCGAGATCGACATCTCGAAAATCGGCCCCGGCGAGCTCGCGATCTTCGAATGGCGCGGCAAGCCGGTGTGGGTGATCCGGCGCACCCAGGAGATGCTCGAGTCGCTCAAGGCGCAGGCGGCGCGCCTCACCGATCCGGGCTCGAAGGCCTCCGAGCAGCCGAAGTACGCCGAGAACGAGCACCGCTCGGCCAGGCCCGAGCTGATGATCATGGAAGGGGTGTGCACGCACCTCGGCTGCTCGCCGCAGCTGAAGACTGCCGAGGCGAAAGCCGAGATGGGCGGCGACTGGGCGGGCGGCTTCTACTGCCCCTGCCACGGATCGAAGTTCGACTACGCCGGGCGCGTGTTCCGCGGCGCGCCCGCGCCGACCAACCTCAAGGTGCCGCCGTACACCTTCCTCAGCGACAGCACGATCGTCATCGGCGAAGACCAGGAAACCAAGGGGGCATAGGCGATGGCATCGCGTCTGCAGGCGCTTTGGGGGTGGTTCGACGCGCGCATGCCTTCGGTGGCGGAGCAGTGGAAGATCCACGCCTCCGAGTACTACGCGCCGAAGAACTTCAACTTCTGGTACTTCTTCGGCTCGCTCGCGATGCTGGTGCTCGCGATCCAGATCGTCTCGGGCATCTTTCTCACCATGAACTACAAGCCTGACGCGAGCCTGGCGTTCGGCTCGGTCGAGTACATCATGCGCGACGTGCCCGGCGGCTGGCTGCTGCGCTACATCCACTCCACCGGCGCCTCCGCGTTCTTCATCGTGGTGTACCTGCACATGTTCCGCGCCATGCTCTACGGGTCCTACAAGGAGCCGCGCGAGCTGGTGTGGATCTTCGGCGTGCTGATCTACCTCACGCTGATGGGCGAGGCGTTCTTCGGCTATCTGCTGCCGTGGGGGCAGATGTCGTACTGGGGCGCGCAGGTGATCGTGAATCTCTTCGGCACGGTGCCGCTCATCGGGCCGGACCTCGCGCTGTGGATCCGCGGCGACTACGTGGTGTCGGACGCCACGCTCAACCGCTTTTTCGCGCTGCACGTGATCGCGCTGCCGCTGGTGCTGCTCGGCCTGGTGGTGGCCCACCTCCTCGCGCTGCACGACGTCGGCTCCAACAACCCCGACGGCGTCGAAATCAAGAAGCTGAAGGACGCGGACGGCCGCCCGCTCGACGGCATTCCGTTCCACCCGTACTACACGGTGAAGGACATCGTCGGCTCGGTCGTGTTCCTCGCCATCTTCTGCTTCGTCATGTTCTTCACGCCCGAGGTCGGCGGCTACTTCCTCGAGCACAACAACTTCATCCCGGCCGACCCGCTGAAGACGCCCGAGCACATTGCCCCGGTGTGGTACTTCACGCCTTATTACTCGATCCTGCGCGCCGTGCCGCCGCTGTTCCACTCGCAGTTCCCGGGCGTGCTGGCGATGGGCATCGCCACGCTGATCCTGTTTTTCCTGCCGTGGCTCGACCGCAGCCCGGTGAAGTCGATCCGCTACCGCGGGGCGCTCTACAAGAGCTGGCTCGCGGCGTTCGTGGTGGTGTTCCTGATCCTCGGCTATCTCGGCGTGAAGCCGACGACGGTGTGGGGACAGTTCGGCTTCGATGCTTTCTTCCTCGACACCAAGGACATCGCCACCTGGGCCGCCCGCCTGTGCACCATCGTGTACTTCCTGTTTTTCATCCTGATGCCCTGGTACACCGCGCGCGACAAGGTGCTGCCCGTCCCCGAGCGGGTGACGGTATGAGGAATTTCCCGTTCCTGCTGCTTTTCGTTCCGGGCATCGCGTTCGCTGCCGCCGGCGGCTACCGGCTGGACAGCTCGCCGCACGACCTGCGCGACCTCGTCAGCCTGCAGTCGGGCGCGCGCACCTACGTCAACTACTGCCTCGGCTGCCACGGCGTGCAGTACATGCGCTACAACGGCCTGCGCGACCTCGGTCTGTCCGAGGCGCAGATTCGGGACAACCTGATGTTCACGGCGGACAAGATCGGCGAGCCGATGAAGGCGACGCTCGGCGCCAAGGAGGGCAAGCTCTGGTTCGGCGTGCCGCCGCCGGACCTGTCGGTGATTTCGCGGGTGCGGGGCGCGGACTGGCTCTATACCTACCTGCGCGCTTTCTATCGCGATCCGAAAACCGCGACCGGATGGAACAACGCCGTATACCCCAACGTCGCCATGCCGCACGCGCTGTGGACGCTGCAGGGCGAGCGTGGCTGGGATGCCAAGGAGCACAAGCTCACCGAGATCTCCAGAGGCTCGTTGTCGGCGACCGAGTACGACACCGCGGTGCGCGACCTGGTGAACTTCCTGGTCTACGTCGGCGAGCCCGCGGCGCAGGATCGCAAGGCGATCGGCATCGTGGTGCTGTTCGCGCTCGGCGTGCTGTTCATCTTCGCCTATCTCCTCAAGAAGGAGTTCTGGAAGGACGTGAAGTAGGGCAGCAGGTCTTCTTTTCAGCAGGAACCAAGGTCATGATGCAACTTTACTCGGGCACCACGTGCCCTTTCAGCCATCGCTGCCGCTTCGTGCTGTACGAGAAGGGCATGGACTTCCAGGTCATCGACGTGGACCTGTACAACAAGCCCGAGGACATCGCGGTGATGAACCCGTACAACCGGCTGCCGGTGCTGGTCGAGCGCGACCTGATCCTGTACGAGTCGAACATCATCAACGAGTACATCGACGAGCGCTTCCCGCACCCGCAGCTGATGCCCGCCGACCCGGTGATGCGCGCGCGCGCGCGGCTGATGCTGTTCAACATGGAGGTCGAGCTGTTCCAGAACATCGAGGCGCTCGAGTCCGGCAAGGAGAAGCAGGTCGAGCGCGCGCGCCAGCACGTCACCGACCGGCTGATCGAGCTCGCGCCGGTGTTCACCAAGACCAAGCACATGCTGGGCGACGAGTTCACCATGCTCGACGTCGCGATCGCGCCGCTGCTGTGGCGGCTCGACCACTACGGCATCCGCCTCGGCAAGACCGCGGCGCCGCTGATGAAGTACGCCGAGCGCATCTTCTCGCGGCCGGCGTTCATCGAGGCGCTCACGCCTTCAGAGAAGGTAATGCGGAAGTAGATCAAACGCCCATGGCGGAAATTTCGACCAAGCCGTACCTGCTGCGGGCCCTGTTCGAGTGGTGCGTGGACAACGGCTATACGCCGCACATCGCGGTCAAGGTCGATTCGCGCACCCAGGTGCCCGCCGAGTACGTCAAGGGCGGCGAGATCACCCTCAACATCAGCCCGAACGCGGTGCACAAGCTGCAGCTGGGCAACGAGCTGGTCGAGTTCTCGGCGCGCTTCGGCGGCGTCCCGCGCCAGATCTCGCTGCCGATCGCCAACGTCTACGCGCTGTACGCGCGCGAGACCGGGCACGGCATGACCTTCGACATCGACGGCCCGAAGCCGAGCGTGCAGGCGAAGGGCGAGTCCGAGGCCGTGCCGACCACCACCCGGCCCCCGACGGCGCTGCCGGCGCCGGCGCCTGCGCCCGATCCGAAGAAGCCTTCGGGCGGCGGCAAGCCGACATTGCGACGCATCAAGTAGGCGGATAATGGGGTCCGCAGCGCAAGAGACCGCGCTGCAAGGCTCCGTCCTCAGCCGGTTTAGCTCAGGGGTAGAGCAACCGCCTTGTAAGCGGTAGGTCGTCCGTTCGATTCGGACAACCGGCACCAATCCTATCAAGCATTTACGAGTGGAGGCCCGGACAACGCCGCGAGCATTCCTTGCCAGTCAACCCCGCCACGATCTCAATCGTTGGTGTACTGTATATAGTTACAGCACTGGGCACCATGAGTCATGGATTTAGAACAGGGAACTCGATACGATCTCTCTGCGAACATTCCAATACTTAGAAGAAGGTTCGACCGCTGAATGCACGCCGATCGGCCTGAACGTCTAGTAAACCTCGCTTTAATTCCAAATGAAGGTTTTGCCGAGGTCTTCAAAGGCGACGCCTTTGACCTATTCGCCGCACTGCCCGATCAGTCGATCGACGTAATTCTTACGAGCCCTCCCTATTGGGGACAGCGATCTTACGACCTTAAACACAACTGGAGGCTGTTTAACGACATTCCCAGGATCAAAGCTCTTGGGGAGAGCACTCGAGGGTATCTGTGGTATCGGGAATCCGGTGGCGTTCTTGGACTGGAACCTTATCCCGAGTGGTATGTTCGCCACGTTGCCGAGATCGTTGCAAAAGCATATCGCGTGCTAAAGCCCACAGGGAGCTTATGGCTCAATGTGGGCGACACCTACTTTGCGCGTTGGTCCAGCATTCGAGACACAGGAAGGCAAGGTCTTGCCGAAACGCACCGCGAGCGACGCAAGACTCCGATGGGAGGCATAAGGCAAGAGAAGCAATTGCTATTGATTCCGGCTCGCGTCGCGATCGCACTGCAGGAATGCGGTTGGGTTCTTCGCAACGACCTAATCTGGCATAAACCGAATGCTACGCCGCGTCCCGAAGGTGACCGGCTAAAACTAGCCCACGAGCATTTCTTCCATTTCGTGAAGAAGCCGACTGTCGGAAGGCCGACTTATTACTATCGCCCTGAGCGAGCCGAGCCGAGGAAGAACGATGTCGTCGTGGTGAACGTGGAGCCGGGGGAGGGTGATCACACTGCGACATTTCCCGCCAAACTCATCGCACCGCGGATCGAGACGAGTTGCCCTCCCCGGGGCGTAGTTCTCGACCCTTTCTGCGGTACCGGCCGCGCGCTGGAGGTGGCTCTCGCTCTTGGAAGAAGTGCGATTGGATTCGAAAAGAGCGAAAAATTTGCGGCCGTGGCCCGCGCCAAACTAGGCATGCATGCCCAGAAGCAGGGTTAGCGCACCCTACGCGGGCGTCGCCAAAGGCAACTACGTCAGCGAATGGCTTGGGCGCAGAATCTATCCCGCGGTTAGGCTGTCTCCGAACACGTTCGCGAAGAAACCCTACGATGCGTGCCCGTTCCTGAGCGAAGTGCTTAGGAAAAGTACGACCTGCATCAAGAACGAGAATTCGCTCGGCGTTTGCACCATAAGCGCAGCAAGCAACGGTCCGCGGCAGGATTGGCTCGCTTGCCCCTACCGCGTCATCGATTCGGAGATCGTAAGCGCGGCGTGCGAGAGGATTTTCGCCGTCAAACCCGTCTCTCGGCCGATCCCCGCGACATTACTCGCGGAAAAGCGAACTAAGGCTGGCTTCCAGGGGTCCGTGAAAAGGCAAGGCATTGGCTACATATTTTTTCAAGACAAGCTGGGAGGCGAAATTTCTCTGCTGGGAACGTCAAAGTCTCCTGTCAGGGTGTTCTTAGAGCGGCTTGATGTTGTGCGCCTGCAGCCCCTTGGGGCCGCGCTTCACCTCGAACTCGACCTTCTGCCCCTCCTTCAGGGTCTTGAAGCCGGACATCTGGATCGCGGTGTGATGCGCGAACAGATCCTCGCCGCCCTCGCTCGGAGTGATGAAGCCGAAGCCTTTGGAATCGTTGAACCACTTTACGGTACCGGTTGCCATTTACTTGTTCCTGTACGAATTGCCGCGACAAAACCGGGCGCGACGGAGCCGGGCACGAAGGTTCAAGACGGGGAAATGACTGCCACTACCGACGCGACACTTGAGGCGACGAGGGAGGCACGGCAAATTCGCTGCTTGAAATGCATCCTGCGGCGCGGATCATATCACCTTCCCAGGACGGGGAATACCATGCCGGAATGACCAATCTGTCCGATTTCATCAGCTCGGCGTTCTGGCGCGTCAACCCGCCCGACGCCGACCCCGCCGAAACCCGCGAGTGGCTCGAGGCCTTCGACGCCCTGGTCGAAGCCGAGGGGCGGGAGCGCGCCACCTTCCTCCTGCGCAAGCTGCTGGACCACGCCCGCGCACGGCGCGTGCCGCTGCCGCCGGTGCTCAACACGCCGTACAAGAACTCGATCGCGCTCGCCCACCAGCCGCAGTTTCCCGGCAACCTCGAGCTCGAGAGCCGCATCTCGGCGATCGTGCGCTGGAACGCGCTCGCGATGGTGGTGCGCGCCAACCGCGCGCATCCCGAGCTCGGCGGCCACATCGCGAGCTATGCCTCGGCGGCGGATCTGTTCGAGGTCGGCTTCAACCACTTCTTCCGGGCCGGCGACCTGGTGTATTTCCAGCCGCACTCGGCGCCGGGGATTTACGCGCGGGCTTTCCTGGAGGGCAGGCTGACCGAAGAGCAGCTGGGCCACTATCGCCAGGAAACCGGCGGCAAAGGCCTGTCGTCGTACTGCCACCCGTACCTGATGCCGGAGTTCTGGCAGTTCCCGACCGGCTCGATGGGCCTCGGCCCGATCAACGCGATCTACCAGGCGCGTTTCATGCGGTACCTGGAGAACCGAAAAATACTTTCCACTGAAAAAAGAAAGGTATGGACATTCGTCGGCGACGGGGAAATGGACGAGCCCGAATCGCTCGCCGGGCTGTCGCTCGCGGCGCGCGAGGGGCTCGACAACCTGATCTTCGTCGTCAACTGCAACCTGCAGCGCCTCGACGGCCCGGTGCGCGGCAACGGCTCGATCGTGCAGGAGCTCGAGGGACTGTTCGCCGGCGCCGGCTGGAACGTGCTGAAGCTGCTGTGGGGCTCGGACTGGGATGCGCTGTTCGCGCGCGACGCGGACGGCGTGCTGCTCAAGCGCCTGCACGAAACCGTGGACGGCGAATTCCAGACCTACGCCGCGACCGACGGGCGCTTCAACCGCGAGCACTTCTTCAACAAGTACCCCGAGCTGCGCGAGCTGATCGCCGGCATGAGCGACGACGACATCGACCGCCTGCGCCGCGGCGGCCACGACCCGGTGAAGATCTACGCCGCGTACCGCGCCGCCGCGCATCACAAGGGCCAGCCCACCGTGATCCTCGCCAAGACCAAGAAGGGCTACGGCATGGGCCACTGGGGACAGGGCAAGATGGGCACGCACCAGCAGAAGAAGCCCGACGACGACGCGCTGCGCGAGTTCCGCGACCGCTTCGCGCTGCCGCTGTCCGACGAGGACGTGGCGCAGCTGCGTTTCTACCATCCCGGTCTCGACAGCCCCGAGCTGAAGTACCTGCTTTCGAGGCGCGAAGCCCTCGGCGGATTCCTCCCGGTGCGCACCACCAAGGCGGCCCCCGTGGCGGTGCCGGCGCTCAGCTCGGCTGAGAGGAGCCAATCCACGACGATGGTGTTCGTGCAGCTGCTTTCGCAGCTCCTCAAGGACGCGAAGCTCGGGCCGCGCGTGGTGCCGATCGTCGCCGACGAGGCGCGCACCTTCGGCATGCAGACGCTGTTCCGCCAGGTCGGCATCTATTCCGCGCTCGGCCAGCTCTACGAGCCCGAGGACCACGACGAGCTGCTCTACTACCGCGAGGCGAAGGACGGGCAGATCCTCGAGGAGGGCATCACCGAGGCGGGCGCGCTGTCCTCGTGGCTCGCCGCCGCGACCGCCTACTCGGCGCACGGCACGCCGATGCTGCCTTTCTACATCTACTACTCGGTATTCGGCTTCCAGCGCGTCGGCGACCTGATCTGGGCCGCGGCCGACTCACGCGCGCGCGGCTTTCTGGTCGGCGGCACGGCGGGACGCACCACGCTTGCGGGCGAAGGGCTGCAGCACCAGGACGGCTCCTCGCACCTGGTCGCGGCGACCATCCCCAACTGCCGCGCCTACGATCCATGCTTCGGCTACGAGCTCGCCGCGATCGTCGAGGACGGCGCGCGGCGCATGCTGGAGGCGCAGGAAGACGTCTTCTATTACCTGACGGTGGCGAACGAGAACTACGCCCACCCCGCGATGCCGGCGCAGGCGAAGGAAGGGATCCTGCGCGGCATGTACCGCCTCAGGGACGGCAATCAGGCACAGCTGCTCGGCTCCGGCCCGATCCTGCGCGAGGTGATCGCCGCCGCGGAGCTGCTCGAGAAGGACTGGAATATCTCGGCCGGGGTCTGGAGCGTGACCTCGTTCACCGAGCTGCGCCGCGACGGCATGCAGGTCGAGCGCGCGCGGCGCTTCGGCGGCGAGGCCAAGAGCTGGGTGGAGCAGTGCCTCGAGAAAACCAGGGGGCCGGTGGTCGCGGCGAGCGACTACGTGAGCGCAGTTCCGGATTTGATCAGACCTTACATTCAAAGACCGTGTGTCGCACTCGGCACTGACGGCTTCGGCCGCAGCGACACGCGCGCCGCGCTGCGCGAGTTCTTCGAGGTGAACGCGCGCCACATCGCGGTGGCGGCGCTCGCGGCGATCGACCCCGGCCTAGTAGCCGGGGCCCTGCACCGGTATGGGATCGACCACGTGGCCCGGCCCCCCTGGCAGCGGTAGCGGCGGCTCGGGCGGCCGCGCGCGCACCACCGGGGGCGGGAAAGCGAGCTCGCGCTCCTGCGCCATGCGCTCCCGCTGGTTGGGCACGGGCTGATTCGTCGGCACGGCGGCCTCGAGGAGCTGCCGGGCATGCAGGTTCTGCAGCGCCGCGCGCTCCTGCGAGCCGCGAACCTGCGCGGCGAACTCCGCCGATTGCTGGTCGCGCTGGATCAGTGCGCGCTGAACCTGTTCGTCAGCAACAGCCAGCCCGGAACCTGCAATGAGTACGAGGGTGAAACCCCTCATTCCACTTCCATGGCGCGGTGCTCGCGCACCGTGCGCGCGAAGTCGAGCACGGTGCGCGCGAGCGCCACGCGGTCGTCGAGCGAGCGCATCACGGTCTGCGCGGCGAGCGCCTGGACGCCGAGCGAGCGCACGCTCTCGACGAGATGGGTGTCCTCGCGGTCGAGGACGAAGCCGTCGATGAGGCGCAGGTATTCGATGACGACGGCGCGCGGCGAAGGCTCCTTGCCGAGGTCGCGCATCATCTTGCCCGCCGAGCCCTTCAGCGCCTTGCCGCCGACGATCGGGGTCACCGCGACCACCGGCGCGCCGCGCTTGCGCAGCAGCTCGCGCATGCCGCTGATGTCCAGGATCGGCCGGATGGTGTGATAGGGATTGGCCGGGCAGATCACCACGGCCTCGAGGTCGGCCGCGTGCAGCACGTCGAGCACCTCGTCCGGAATCCTGGCCTGGTCGGCGCCCGCGTACTCGAGCCCGCGCGCCCGGGGCGCGCACGCGAGCTGGCCGAAGTATTCGGGAAACGGGATCGCGCCGTCGTCGGTGAGCACGTGCGTGCGCACCGGGTCGTCGCTCATCGGCAGCACGCGCGCCGCGATGCCGGCGTGCCGGCAGAAGTCGAGCGTGATCTCGGTGAGCCGCCTGCCCGCGGCGAGGCCCTGGGTGCGCAGCAGCGGCGCGGCGAGCGACTTGTCGCCGAGGAGCGGCTGCTCGGGTCCGCCGATCGCCTTGAGCATGCCTTGCAGCGCGCGCGTCTCGCCTTCGGGCTCCCAGCCCGCGGCGGCGGAAGCGACGCCGCCGAGCGCATAGAGCGTGGTGTCGAGATCGGGGGAGAAGGCGAGGCCGAGGTGGTCGTAGTCGTCGCCGGTATTGACGATCAGCGCGAGGTCCTTGCCGCGCAGCTGCTGCAAGCCGTAGGCGAGCTTGGCGCCGCCGAACTGCCCGGTGAGTGCCACGACCGTGCCCATGCGGTGATTCTAATCGAGCGCCCGGGCGAGGGCGAGGCAATCGCCGCGCAGCTGCGCGCGCTCGGCACCGGCCAGGCCCTGCGGATCGAAGCGATAGCGACGGTGCAGCGCGAGCGCGCGCTCGAAGCGCGCGCGGGCCGCATCATCGAGCGCCTGCGCAGCGCGGGTTGCCCACGCGCGCAGCGCTTCCTGCGGCGCACGCGGCAGGCCGCGCCGCGCGAGCGCGCGCTCCACTGCGTAGAACTCGGAGTCGCCGCCTGCGAAGCTGCGCCGGACCTTGGAGGAATGCCCCGTAATGACGCGTTTGGCGCGCGCCAGGCGCCATGCCAGCAGCACGACGAGCAGCGCGACCGCGCCATACCAGCCGGCGCTACCCTCGATCGCCCCGCGCTGCGACCAGCGGAACCCCGCCCAGCGCAGGAGGTCGGCGAAGCCCTCCCAGGCCGGGCCCAGGCTTTCCTCCGCCTGGAACCAGGACGGCGGCGTGGTATCGAGGTCGAGCCACTGGCCGGCGACGTGGGCGCGCGTCCAGGCGTGCGCATGGCGGGCGCGCACCACGTAGGCGCCCTCGAGCGCGCTGTATTCCTGCATCGCGAAGCCGGTGGCGTAGCGCGCCGGGATGCCGGCCGCGCGCAGCAGCAGCGTCGTCGCCGCGGCGAAATACTCGCAGTGCCCGCTCTGCGAGCGCCGCAGGAAGTCGCCGAGCGCGGTGCTCCCCGCCGGCACCGCCGCTTCCCGGTAGGTTGAATAGGAGAAACCGGCGAAGTGGCTGCGCACCCGATCGAGCGCCTCGCTCGCCGGCAATCCGGGCAAGCCCAGCTCCGCGGCGAGGCGCTCGAACTCGGCGCGCTCGGTTTCCGGCACGGCGAGATCTTCGGCGCGCGGGGCGGCGTAGTCGCGGATCGCGCCTGCGCTCTCGGCGACGTACGGCGACCACTCGCCGCCGAGCTCGACCTGCGCCGCGCCCAGGGCATTGCGCCGCACCGTAACCGCGGGCAGCGCCGACACGCGCAGCGTTCCCGGCGGCAGCGCGAGCAGCGCCTTCCCGCCCTCGAGCCGCGCGACGATGCGCGCCGCGCGCGACGGCGCGCCGGACGCAAGCTGCCACGTCGTGCCGTCCGCCTCCGGGTCGAGCGGCACCATCGGCGCATGGCGCGCGATCCAGGTGGTGCCGTTGAGCGAGGTGAAGCTCGCGCGGTGCAGCAGCCTGAGGCGCGGCGCGTCCTCGCCGGAGGCATAGACGCGCAGCACGATCGCGTCGACCAGTTTGAGGCGCCCCACCGAGCCGAGATCGGTGGTGCTGCGGTAGGGATCGGCCGCCAGGCCCGCCACGAACCAGTCGCTCACCCAGTCGTCGATCGCCGCCTGCAGGCGCGCGAGGCCGAGGTGCGCGGCATAGCCGAGACCCGCGGCGCAGATCGCGACCGCGAGCCACGTCGCCAACGGTCTTCCCCTGGGACGGATGGACGCGAGCCACCACGCGACGAGCAGCACGACGCCCGCATAGAACCCGTGGTCGCGCTGGTTCGGTATGCCTGCGGCGAGCAGGCAGATGACGAAGTACACCCCGCCCAGCTCGACCGGCGGATCCGGAATCGACGGGTCGCGGCTGCGCGCCTTGCGCAGGTAGCGGAACAACGCGCTCAGCGGAATGCGGCCGGTGCTCGAGAAGCGCTGCACCAGGAGCACCGGCATCAGGACCGCCGGCAGCCACAGGAGCGATGTGAGCACCGCGCGCGCGGTGCGCGGCTCCTCCAGGCTGGCAAAGAGCCAGATCACCAGCCCGACGAACAGCGCCGCGCACAGGTCGGCGATGCGCGCCAGGTCCGCGTGGCGGAACTCGAAGCGCGCGCGCACCACGTTCGGCGCCTCGGCGGCGAGGGCGAGCGCGGCCGCCGCGGCATAGTTGCCCGAGCGCCAGCCCCAGAAGGCGAGTGCAGCGCCGAGAACCCATGGTGTCATTGGAGACGCGAAAGTCCGGCTTCGATCTGGCCGGGGCGCAGCACGGTCAGGTGCGGAGCGGAAGCCTCTTCCTCGGAAACCAGCAGCGCACGCACCTCCAGCCCGCTGCGCGCGAGCGCCTCGACGAACGCGCGCCGTTCCCGGTCCCAGGCGAGCAGTACCGCGATGCAGCTCGAGAGCGAGCGCCGCTGCGCCAGCACCGCGCGCGCCAGCGCGCCGAACTCCTCGGGCCGGCTCGGCGCCACCCCGGCGAGCACCTCGAGCATGTGCTCGAGCCGCATCTGGCCGCGGCCGGCGGTGTAGGTGCGCAGCTCGCCGCCGACGAACAGCAGGTCGAGCAGGCATTCGCGCGTGTCGATCGCGTAGACGAAGGACGCGGCCACCGCCACCGCTTCCTCGAAGCAGGCGTCCTCGCCGCGGCCGGTGCTGGTGTCGAGGATTAGGGCGTGGCGCTCGAAGAACTCGTCCTGGTATTCCCGCACGATGGGCGTGCCGCGGCGCGCGGTGCTTTTCCAGTCCACCTTGTGCAGCGGGTCGCCCGGCCGGTACTCGCGCAGGCCGACGAACTCGGTCGAGTCGCCGACCGTGACCGCCAGCGCGACGCCGCCCTGCTGGAAGCGCCGCCTGCCGGGGAGCGCGAGCGCCGGCAGGCGGTAGCGCCGGGGCAGCGCGATCACGCGGCCTGCCAGCGCCACCCGGTTCAAGCTGCGTACCAGGCCCAGCGCATCGGTGCGCGCCAGCGTGAGCCCGGCGAGCTCGATGCGCCCGCGGCGGCGCGGCCGGAGAGACATGCGCACGGTTTCGGACGCGGCGGGGGCAATCTCCGGCAGCGCGTGCTCGCCCGGCTGCTCGGGAGTGCGCCGCTCGATCAGCCAGCGCCAGCGGAAATAGCCCTGAGTACGGTCGAACCAGTTGCGCCGCTCTTCGCCCGGCTCGTGCGCGCTGCGCCACTCCGCGAAACCCGGGCGCGGGTCGCGCAGCCACTCGACGAGCGCGGCTCCCCTGAGGGGCCGGCTTCCGAGGTTCTCGATCACCACGCGGTATTCGAACGCCTCGCCGGCGGTGGTATAGCGCGGCAGCTCGCGCCGCGCACTGACTCGCACGCGCCACAGCGGCGCAGCGAGGAAGGCGAGGGCGAGCAGCGCGGCGAGGAAGGCGGCGAGCTGGTAGCTCATGCTGCGGGTGGTGTCGATGCCGACTCCGGCCGCGGCGAGCGCTCCTGCAAGCGCGAGCCAGCCGGCGACGGTAAGGCGCTCGTACAAGCGGTGCTGCAGGGCGCTGAAGGCGCGCAGCGCAAGATACGTGGCGCGCTTCACGCCGGCACCGCGGTATCGCGCAGGATGTCGGAGACCAACGACGCGCCGCTCGCGCCGGCGAACTTCGCCTGCGGATCGAGCACCATGCGGTGCGCGAGCACCGGCACGGCGAGCTCCTGCACCTGCTCGGGGGCGACGAAATCCTCGCCGTCGGCGAGCGCGAGCGCCTTCGCCGCCTGCACCAGCGCGATCGAGGCGCGCGGCCCGCAGCCGAGCACCACCTGCGGCGTGGCGCGCGTGCGGCGCACCAGCTCGACGATGTAATGCTTTACCTCGTCGCCGATGCGCACGCGGCGCACCCGGTCGCGCAGCGCGAGCACCTCCTCGCGCGTGGCGACCGCACGCGCCTGCGCCAGCGGGTGCTCGAGCTCCTGGGCGGTGAGCACCTCGACCTCGGTGGCGGCGTCGACGTAGCCGAGCGACAGGCACATCGCGAAACGGTCCATCTGCGCCTCGGGCAGCGGATAGGTGCCGCGGAACTCGACCGGGTTCTGCGTCGCGACGACGAAGAAGAGGGCATCCATCGCGTGCGTGCGCCCCTCGATTGAGGCCTGGCTCTCGGCCATCACCTCGAGCAGCGCCGACTGCGTGCGCGGCGAGGCGCGGTTCACCTCGTCGGCGAGCAGGATCGAGGTGAACACCGGCCCGGGGCGGAACTCGAAGCGGCTCTCGCGCTGGTTGAAGATCGACACGCCGAGGATGTCGGCGGGCAGCAGGTCGGGCGTGAACTGGATGCGGCTGAACTGCGCGCCGATCGACGCGGCGAGCGCCTTGGCGAGCGTGGTCTTGCCGGTGCCGGGGGTGTCCTCGATCAGCACGTGGCCGCCGCCGGCGAAGGCGGCGAGGAGCTTGCGCACCGACGCGTGCTGGCCGCGCATCACGCTCTCGACGTTCGCCGCGATGCGCTCGAAGAGGCGCTGCGCTTCCGCGGCAGCCATGGTCATGACTAGTTTCTTAGCACGAAAACGGTCCCGGCGACCACGAGCACGCCGCCGGCGAGGATGGTCGCGGAGAGCGCCTCGCCGAGGAACAGCGCGCCCCACAGCACGCCGAACACCGGGATGAGATAGGTGACGGTAAGCGCGCGGGTCGCGCCGATGTCGGCGATCAGGCGGAAGTAGAGGAGGTAGGCGATCGCGCCGCACACTAGGCCGAGCGCGAGCATGCTCGCCGCGACCAGCGGGGTGGGCGCGGCGGACGGGGGCCACAGCGCGATGAACGGAACCAGAAGCACGCCGGCCGCCATCTGCGTGCCGGCCGCCATGCCGCGCGAAGGAACGTCGCCCGCCCAGCGCTTGATATAGGTGGCGATCAGGCCGTAGCAGAAGGCGGCGGCGAGCGCCGCGCCTATCGCGGGGTAATGGAGCTCCGAGCCTCCTGCAGGCTGGGTGACCAGAACGACGCCAGCCGCTCCGATGAGCAATCCCACGATCCGTCGGGCGTTCAGTCGCTCGCGCAGCAGCAACGCCGAGCAAAGCGCGCCCCACATCGGCGCGGTGGCGTTCAGCACGGCCATCAGCCCGGCCGCGAGGCTGAGGGCGGCATAGGCCCACAGAAGGAACGGCACGGCCGAGCTGAAGATGCCGACGATCACGTAATGACGCCCCCAGCGGCGCCATTGCGGGTCGTAGCCGACGGCGGCGAAGTAGATCGCGAGCGCGATCCCGGCGATCAGGGTGCGCAGCTCGGCGGTGAGTACCGGCCCGAGGACCGGCGCGGCGATGCGGTTGAAAAGGAACGATGCGCCCCAGATCGCCGCGAGCAGGACGAGACGGGCGGTATCTGCGCTTTTCAGCGCTTCTTCTCTAGAGCGAGGAGCTTCCTCTTGCGCACCATGCCCCAGGCGTATCCGCCCAGGCCGCCGTCGGTGCGCACCGCGCGGTGGCAGGGCACGGCGAGCGCCACCGGGTTCGCGCCGCAGGCGCTGCCCACCGCGCGCACCGCGGCGGGCGCCCCGATGGCGCGCGCGATGTCCCGGTAGCTGCGCGTCTCGCCGCGCGGGATGCGGCGCAGCTCGTCCCATACGCGGCGCTGGAACACCGTGCCGCGGATGTCGAGCGGCAGCCGCGCCAGGCTCGCTTCGCCTTCGATGAACGCAAGAATCTTCTCTTTCAGATCCGCCAGCGGTTCAGCGACCAGCTCCGCCTGGCTGAATTCTTCCGCCAGCAGGCGCCGCAACCGGGCAGGATCGTCGGCGAGCTTCACCGAGCACAAGCCTTTACTCGTCGCGGCAACGAGAACCATTCCGAGCGGCGACTCGAAGCAGCAAAAAGCAATGCGCAGGCCCCGGCCTTTCGCGCGGTAGTCGCGCGCGCTCATGCCGAGGTGCGGTTTCTCGTAGAAGCGGGACACCGAGCCGTAGCCCGCTTCGAACACCGCGTCGGTCACGCGGCTGCCGTTCTTGAGCGACGACTTCACCGCCTCGACGCGGTGCGCGTCCTGGTAGTCGCGCGGCGAGACGCCGAACGCTTCCTTGAAGCGCCGCTGCAGGTGAAACGGGCTCGCGCCGACGGCGGCGGCGAGCTGTTCAAGTGTCACGCGCTCGCCGCGGCGGGCGTCCAGATAGGTTCGGGCTTTTTCAATGATGTTTTCCACAGTCGCGATTTTCCCCGCAAACCTCCGCGGCTTCTATCCGGATCTTGCGCCTTCGACGTACTTGCGCGAAGTTCGCGGATCGAGGCCGGTGCGCTTCGCCACCTCGGCGTAAGTGCCCAGCCGCCGGTACAGCATGGCGCTGTAACGCGCCAGCAGCTCCGCCGCGGTGAGCTCGCCGGCGCGCAGCTTCTCCAGCAGGAGCGCGTCCTCGTCCTGAGCGCTGCCGGCGACATCGGGAGCATAGCGGCCGGTGAGCAGGATCCGGCGCACGGCCTGTTCCAGCTCGCGCACGTTCCCCGGCCAGGGGTAACCGCGCGGCACGCTGTCCTCGAGGCGTTGCAGGATACCGTCGACCAATCCGGAATCCTGCGACCCGGCGATGCGGGCAACGAGGAGCCGCACCAGCTCGGCGAGTTCCGCAGGCGATTCCGCGATGCGCTGGCGCAGCGTCGGCACCTCGATCACGTCCGAGCACAGGCGGTAGAAGAAGTCGTCGCGGAAGCGCCGCTCGCTGCGCAGCGGCTTGAGAGCCTGGTTCGTCGCGGCGATGACGCGCCCGGAAAAGCGCCTTTTCTCGCGCCCGCCCAGCGGCGTGAAGGTGCGCTCCTGCAGCACCTGCAGCAGCTTGATCTGCACCGGCACCGACACTTCGCCGATCTCGTCCACAAACAGCGCGCCGTGCGCGCTGCAGCGCTCGAAGACGCCCTCGTGGTGGTCGATAGCGCCGGTAAAGGCGCCCTTGCGGTGGCCGAAGAGCTCCGACTCGATCAGCGACTCGGGGAACTGCGACAGGTTGATCGCGATGAAGGTTTCCGCGAAGTTGGCCGCGAAGCGGCGCTCGCCCGGCAGGTAGGGGATGAACCCCGAGCGGCCGATCGCGGCCGCGGCCGAGCCTTTTCCGGTGCCCGTTTCCCCGAGCAGCAGGGTGGAAAAATCCTCCATCCGGTTCCACAGCGCCGCGTCGTAGCCGCGCATGTCGTGGGTGAAGACGTTGTTCCACAGCGACTCGCGCAGCCTGCGCATCGACTCGCATTCGCCGGCGAGCGAGCGGTCGATGAAGTAGAAGGCGCGCCGCAGCTGGAAAAACAGCGCGAAGTAGCGCGCCGCGCGTTCCTCCGCAAAACCGCTGCCCACCAGATCGCCGATCACCTCGTCGGCAAAGGGCACCGGCAGCGGAGCGCCGCCTTTCTGCGCCTGCCGTTCGATCAGGGCGTCGATCTTGGGCACGTAGCGGTGATAGCCGACGTAGAGAAGCGCCGGCTCCAGCAGTCCCCGATCCTCATCGCTGAGATCCGCTCTGCCCAGCCACGGTGCGATGCGCGGCCCGACCAGGCGCACGAGCGCTTCGCGATCCTGCGTCAGGTCTCCCAGCGTCGCTCCCGGGGCGAGCCGCACGATGAGCTCGGCCCGCTGCGGACTGAACGGATTGCCGAACACCACGTCGGCGAGTGCCGCGAAGAACTCGCGATCCGATGCGCTGGGTCGGCTCATGCAAGGAATGTATGTGAAGCCCGCATCAAATGCTAGAGACACGGGCCAACCAAAGCCATGCCGGATTTATCTTATCACGCAAGAACAATGACTTAGGTTTATGGCATGGACAGTGCGTAGCAAGGCTGGAGTGACGAAAACCATGAACCAAAGCCGCCTAATCGGAGTGATGAGCGCCCTGTGCCTGGCACTGATGCTCGCACTCATGTGGGTGGGCGGTGCGCCCGCAGTCGCTCTTCTGCTGATTTGTCTGGGGGGCGCGCTCATGGCGGCGGTCTGCGGGCTGGCCGAGCTGACCGGTAAGGGGGAACGATGAACACGCAAGCACAGGCAAGGACCGTCGCGCTGACGCCGCGCGAGCTCGACGTGCTGCGGCTGCTGGCCAGCGGATGCACCTACTGGCAGGCGGCCCTGCGGCTGGGCGTTTCGACGAATACGGTCATCACGCACATCAAGAACGCCTACCGCAAGCTCGAGGTGCATACCGCCGCGGCCGCGGTCACGCGCGCGATGCAGCTTGGGGTCTTCATCCCATGATCGCGGGATGGTGCGTTGGCGTGATGGCCCCTAGGCTGCCGCCCATGAAGACCTTGCTGATCTGCTGCGCGCTGCTCGCGGCGTCGGGATGTTCTCTGCGCGAGTACGCGCTGCGCTCGGTCGGCGACGCGCTCGCGGGCGGCGGCGACGTGTACGCCGCCGACGAGGACATCGAGCTGGTCGGCGCGGCCACCCCCTTCGGCCTGAAGACCATCGAGTCGCTGCTCGCCGAGGTGCCCGACCATCGCGGCCTGCTGCTCGCGGCGGCGCGCGGCTTCACGCAGTACTCGTACGTCTACGTCCAGTACCCGGCGGAGCAGGCCGAAGAGCGCGACGTGGCCTACGCTTATGCGCAGCAGGCGCGCGCGCGCCGGCTCTATCTGCGCGCCCGCGATTACGGGCTGCGCGGGCTGGGGCTCAGCGGCGACGCCGCGCTGCTCCGCCTGCAGACCGAGCCCGCGAAGGCGCTCGCGAACACGACGCGCGACGACGTGGCGCTGCTCTACTGGACCGGGGTGGCGTGGGCGGCGGCGATCTCACTGTCGAAAGACAGCCCCGCCACCATCGCCGGGCTGCCGGCGGTCGAGGCGCTGATCGCGCGCGCCGCCGCGCTCGACATCGACTACGACCACGGGTCGCTGCGCACTTTTCTCATCGGCTACGAGATGAGCCGGCCGAATGCCGGCCCCGGCGCCGAGAGCCGCGCGCGCACGCATTTCGCGCGCGCGGTGGAGCTGTCCGCAGGCCGTCACGCGGGGCCGTACGTGTCGCTCGCCGAGTCGGTCGCGGTGGAGAGCCGCAACCGCCGCGAGTTCGAGGCGCTGCTCGCGCAGGCGATCCAGGTCGATCCCGGCGCGCGCCCCGAATGGCGCCTCGCCAACCTCGTCATGCAGCGCCGCGCGCGCCAGCTGCTCGCGCGCGCAGACGAACTCTTTCCGGAGTGAATGCCATGCTCAAGCTCGTGCTTTCGTTGCTGGGCCTCGTCTTCGCCAGCCATGTGCTGGCCCAACCCGTAACGATAAAAGTCGCAACCATCGCCCCCAAGGGCTCGATCTACCACCGCGCGCTGCAGGAGATGGGCGAGGCCTACCGCGGCGCGGCCGGGCCGCAGGCGCGCTTCACCATCTACCCCGACAGCATCCAGGGCACCGAGGCCGACACCGTGCGCCGCATGCGCGTCGGCCAGCTCGACGCCTCGATGCTCACCGTGGTCGGGCTGGTGGAGATCGACCCCTCGGTGGCGGCGCTGCAGTACATGCCGATGATGTTCCGCTCCTGGGAAGAGCTCGACCACGTGCGCGAAAAGCTGCGGCCCGAGCTCGAGGCGAAGCTCGCCGCCAGGGGGTTCGTGGTGCTGATCTGGGGCGAGGGCGGCTGGGTGCAGTTCTTCGCCAAGGAGCCGATCCTGCATCCCGAGGAGTTCAAGCGCTCGAGGATCTTCGTCTGGTCGGGCGACGCGGTGCAGGCGAGCGTGATGAAGTCGCTCGGCTACCAGCCGGTGCCGATCCCGATCGCCGACATCCTGCCCGCGCTCGAGACCCGCATGATCGACACCGTGCCGGTGGCGCCGCTGTGGGCGCTGATCGGGCAGTTCGACCGCCACACGCGCTACATGCTGCGCATCAACTGGGTGCCGATCGTGGGCGCGACCGTGATGCGCAAGCAGACCTTCGACGCGCTCAAGCCCGAGGCGCGCGAAGCGCTGCTCGCAGCCTCGCGCAAGGCGACCGGGGCGCTGCGCGCGCACCGCTTGGAGCAAGACGAGGAATCGATCAAGGCGATGGAGGCGCGCGGGCTCAAGGTCCGGACCCTCACCCCCGAGCTCGAGCAGGCCTGGCGCGGCGTCGCCGAGCGCTCGTACCCGCTGGTGCGCGGCACGATGGTGCCCGCCGAGACCTTCGACAAGGTGCGTGCGCTGCTCACCGAATACCGCAAGGCCGGCCGGTGATCGCTGCCGGCGCCCTCCCCGGGACACGCCCGGCCGGCGCGCTGGACGCGCTGGAAAACGGCGTCGTTACGGTGCTGTTCGCCCTCACGGTCGCGGTCCCCATCCTCGAGATCGTGCTGCGCGGGACGCTGCACATCGGCATCCAGGGTGTCGGCCCGATCGTGCAGCACCTGACGCTCGCCCTGGGTATGCTGGGCGCCGCGGTCGCTGCGCGCGACGGCCGGCTCCTCACGCTGGCGGTTTCGGGGTTCATCAAGGGAAAAGCCGGCCGCGCGGCGCAGTTCGCCGCCCGCGTGGTCTCCGCCGGCGTGACGGTGCTGCTCGTTCTTTCGACGCTCGATTTCATCGCCGCCGAGCGCAGCTCGGGGAGCACGCTGGTCTACGGCGTGCCGGTCTGGATTGCAGAGCTGCCGCTGCTCGCCGGGTACGCGCTGATTGCGTGGCGGCTCTTCATGCAGTCCGCGGCTTCGCTGGCAGGCCGCTGCGCCGCCGCGCTGCTCATTGCCGCGGCAGTGCTCGGGGTACGCTTCATGGTTGCGGACGCCGGCGCAATTGCGCTGCCCGCGGTGGCGGTGCTGGTGGCCGCGGCGATCCTCGGCGCCCCGATCTTCGCCGTGATCGGCGGCGCGGCGCTCTTCCTGCTGGTGGGCCGCGGGGTGCCCGCCGCGTCGATCGCCGTCGACCACTACAGCCTGGTGGTGAACCCGGCGCTGCCGGCGATCCCGATGTTCACCCTCGCCGGCTACCTGCTTGCCGAAAGCCGCGCGCCGCGGCGCCTGCTCGAGGTATTCGACGCGATCTTCGGGCGCTTCCGCGGCGGCGCGGCGATCGTCACGGTGCTCGCCTGCACCTTCTTCACCAGCTTTACCGGCGCCTCGGGCGTCACCGTGCTGGCGCTCGGCGGCCTGGCGCTGCCGATCCTCCTCGCCAACGGCTACCCGGAGAAGCGCGCGCTCGGCCTGGTCACTGCCGCGGGGCTACCGGGGACGCTGCTGCTGCCCGCGCTGCCGCTCATCCTGTACGCCATCATCGCCGGCGTCGCGATCGAGGACATGTTCCTTGCCGGGGTGCTGCCGACGCTGCTGATGGCCGCGATCGTGGCCGGCTGGGGAATGTGGAACCAGCCGCGCCAGCCGGCGAAGCCCTGGGACCCGGCGCGCATCCGCGCCGCGCTCGGCGCCGCGAAATGGGAGCTCTCCGTGCCGGTGGTGCCGATCGCGGCGATGGCGAGCGGCCTCGCCACCCCGGTGGAGGCGGCGGCGCTCACCGCGCTGTACGTCCTCATCGTCACTTCGGTGGTGCAGCGCGACCTCAGCCTCACGCGCGATGTGCCGCGCGTGATGGCCGAATGCGGCCTGATCATCGGCGGCATCCTGCTCATCATGGGGGTCGCGCTCGGCCTCACCGACTACCTGGTCGACGCCGAGGTGCCGGACCGGCTGGTCGCCTGGGCGAAGGATACGGTCGGCAGCAAGTTCATGTTCCTGCTGGCGCTGAACCTCTTCCTGCTCGCCGCCGGCTGCGTGATCGAGATCTACCCCGCGATCATGGTGCTGGTGCCGATCATCGTGCCGCTCGGCGCCGCGTTCGGGGTCGACCGGGTGCACCTGGGGATCGTGTTCCTCGCCAACATGGAGCTCGGCTACCTGACGCCGCTGGTCGGCCTGAACCTGTTTTTCGCCGCCTACCGTTTCGGCAAGCCCGTCATGGAGCTGTTCCGTGCGGTATTGCCGCTGTTCGTGGCGCTGGCAGCGGGGGTGCTGATCATCACCTACCTGCCCTGGCTGAGCACGTTCCTGCCCGGACTAAGGCCATGACAAAGATAGGGTCATCTGTTGCGCCGTGTGCCGTATATTTCCGCGTGGGAGGGGACCCGAACCCTGCCTTCGAGATCGAGCGACATGTCGCGCGCTCACAAGCCCTTGATCAACCGCCACGCGAGAGGTGAATGATGAAAACTATCCCGATTGCCAAGGTTGCCACCCCTGTGCCGGCGGGCGTGCGCGCCGTCGCGCCGCCCGCGCGCACCGCGTCCGAGCCGTACCGCGCCTACAAGCCGCGGCCCTTTACGCGCGAGGAGCGCGACGAAGTGACGGTACTGTTCGGCGGCATGCACTGGCGCGCCGAGCGCCTCGTTCAGGGCGCGATGGAGAACCTCGGCTACCGCACGCAGGTGCTGCCGACCGCGACGCGCGACGACCTGCTCACCGGGCGCGAAGTCGCCGACATCGGGCAGTGCTGCCCGACCAGCTTCACCACCGGAAACCTTGCGAACTTCCTGCGCGGCGAGGCGAAGCGCATCGGCGCCGACGAGGTCAACAAGAAGTACATCTATGTCACCGCGGGCTCGTGCGGCGCCTGCCGCTTCGGCCAGTATCACCAGAGCTACGAGCTCGCGCTGCGCAACGTCGGCCTGGACTCGTTCCGCATGTTCCTGCTCGGGCAGGAAGGCCTCGACCAGGGGCCGCAGGCGGGCGGCGGCCTCGAGCTCAACCTGCCCTTCACCCTGGGCGCGGTGTGGGCGGTCGTGCTCTCCGACGTGGTGCAGGACATGGAGTATCAGACGCGGCCCTTCGAGGTAAAGCCGGGCGAGACCCAGCGCGTCGCGAAGGAAAGCGTGGAGCACCTCTACCGGGCGTTCCTCAAGCGGCCGCGGCGCGGCAAGAAATGGGGCTCGCTCGCCTGGCACGTCGCGACGCCGTATTTCGTGAACGCGATGCGCGAGGTGCGCCGGCGCTTCGACCAGATCGAGGTCGACCGGCTGCGCGTCAAGCCGCTGGTCAAGATCACGGGCGAGTTCTACCTGCAGACCGTGGAAGGCGACCCGAACTACAACATCCACCGCTGGCTCGAAGCCGAGGGCGCCGAGGTGTACCCGGCGGCGATCACCATCTGGCTCGACTACCTGATGCGGCTCGCCGGCCAGGAATTCGAGGACCACATCGGCATCGACCGCTACGCGCGCCTCAAGCTCGCCGGTATCCGCGTCGGCCAGGGCGGGCTGCGCTGGACCTACGCGCGCATGCGCCGCGCGCTGGGCAACGTGCCGCACGAGATGCCCGACCAGTACGAGCTGCGCAGCCTCGCCGCGCCCTACTACCACAGCCGGCTGAACGGCGGCGAAGGCGACATGCTGGTGGGCAAGGCGCTGTGGGCCTACCACAAGAAGAAGGCGCACATGATCTGCGAGCTCTCGCCCTACTCGTGCATGCCGAACACCATGAGCATCGGCGCGATGGCGGGGGTGATCGGCAAGCACCCGGACCTGCTCTACGCGCCGCTCGAGATCAAGGGCGACGCCGAGGTGCACGCGCTGTCGCGCTGCCAGATGATCCTCACCGAGGCGAAGAAGCGCGCGCAGCGCGAGTACGAGGAGGCCATCGAGCGTACCGGGTTGGCGGTGGAGAAGCTGAAGGAAAGAGAGACGCCCGAAATGCGCAAAGCCACCTACAAGGTTCCACGTTACGGCGTGGCCGGCACGGCGGCCAACTACGCGCTGCACCTCGCCGCCGGGGGGCGCTAGTGCTCATCGTCGGGCTCGACGTCGGCTCGACCACCGTCAAGGCCTCGGTGTCCGAGGGCGGCGCGATTCGCTGGCAGGACTACAAGCGCCACAACACCAAGCAGGCCGAGATGGTGCTCGAGTTCCTCGGCCGCATAGAGACCGAATGCGGCTTGACCGCGGGCCGCGACCGCATCTTCCTCACCGGGTCGGGCGCCGGCCTGATCGGGCCGCTCCTCGGCGGCAAGATGGTCCAGGAGGTGGTCGCGGTGTCGGCGGCGGTGGAAAAGCTGCACCCCGAGGTCAACTTCGTCTCCGAGATCGGCGGCGAGGACATGAAGACGCTGTTCTTCACGCCGAGCGGCGAGGGCAAGTCGAAGCAGGTCTACATGCAGTCGGCGTGCAGCGGCGGCACCGGCACCTTCATCGAGAAGACCGCGCGCAAGCTGCAGGTCAGCGCGGAGACGCTGGCGCAGGCCGGCTACGAAGGCTACAACCTGCACAAGATCAGCTCGAAGTGCGGCATCTTCGCCGAGGCCGACTCCAACACGCTGGTCAAGTCGGGCGTGCCGGTCGACGAGATCATCGCCAGCCTGTACGAGGCGGTGGTCTACCAGAACCTCGCCACGCTCACCAAGGGCAACACGCCGCAGCCTGGCGTGCTGCTGCTCGGCGGGCCGAACCTGTTCTTCCGCGGCTTGCAGGAAGCCTGGCGCCACCACCTCGGCAAGCTGTGGAAGGAGCGCAAGATCGACGCCGACCCGGCCACCGCCATCGCGGTGCCCAAGGAGGCGGTGTACTACGCCTGCCTCGGCTGCATCGAGATCGCCAACGGGGAAGCCGGGGTCGGGATCTATTCCGGCAAGGAAAAGCTCCAGTGGTGGATCGAGAAGGGCCAGTGGGAAGAGAAAGCGAAGGACGGCGCCAAAGGGCTGGTGCGCGACAAGGATGACCTGGAGTTCTTCCTCGACACCTACGCCACGGACCAGAAGGGCGCTGAGCAGAAGAAGCCATCCGGCCCGGTGCTGGTCGGCTGCGACTTCGGCAGCACGACCGCCAAGGCGGTGGCGCTGTCGCTCGAGCGCGAGCTGCTGTTCAGCTGCTACGCGCAGTCGCACGGCAACCCGATCGAGGACGCGAAGGCGCTGTTCCGGCAGCTCAAGGCTGCGGGATTCGCCGAGATCGCGGCGCTCGCGCTCACCGGCTACGGCAAGGACCTGCTGAAGGACGTGATCGGCGCCGACATGGGCATCGTCGAGACGGTGGCGCACGCCACCGCGGCGCTGCACTACTTCCCCGACGCCGACGTGATCTGCGACGTCGGCGGCTGCGACGTGAAGATCATGATCCTGCGCCAGGGGACGGTGTCCGACTTCCGCCTGAACTCGCAGTGCTCCTCGGGCAACGGCGCGTTCCTGCAGGGCGTGGCCGAGCGCTACTCGGTGCCGCTCGAGCAGTACGCGGACCACGCTTTCGAGGCGAAGGCGGTGCCGGCGCTCGCCATGGGCTGCGGGGTGTTCCTGCAGTCCGACATCGTCAACCAGCAGCGCAAGGGCTGGTCCGCCGACGAGATCATGGCCGGGCTCGCCGCGGTGCTGCCGCTCAACGTCTGGGTCTACGCCGGGCAGCTGCAGAACCTCGCCGCCGCGGGGCGCAAGTTCATCCTGCAGGGCGGCACGCACCGCAACCTCGCGGTGGTCAAGGCGCAGGTCGACTTCATCCGCGGCAAGGTGCCCGACGCCGAGATCGTGGTGCACCCGTTCTCGGGCGAGGCGGGCGCGATCGGAGCGGCGCTGTGCGCCGGCGACGCGCTCACGCAGGGCGCGGCGAGCCGCTTCCGCGGCTACGACGTGATCGAGTCGCTCGAGTACACCAGCACCACCAACGAGCACACCACCTGCAACTGGTGCCCGGTGAACTGCAAGCGCACCTTCATCGACGTGCGCCTGCCCGAGGGCAAGGGCCGGTCGTGGAGCAAGGTAGCGCTCGCCGAGGGCTGGGAGCGCGTGATTAGCGGCAACTCCTGTCCCAAGGGGCTGCTCGAGGACGCGAACGAGATGCGCGTCGTGAAGAAGAGCATGGAGGCGGTCAAGAATGCCCACCCCAACACTGCTGAGATGGTTCGAGAGAACGCCTTCCGCGCGAAGGCCTACTCCTGAGCCGATCGCCAAGGACCGCGCCAAGCTGCGCGTGGGGATCCCGCGCGTGCTCAACCTCTGGTCGACGCACCAGTTCTGGATCGGCTTCCTCGACGCGCTAGGCCTGGACGCGCGGCGCATCGAGTTCTCCTCCGACAGCTCGGAGGACCAGGCGCGGCAGTTCGGCAAGGGGCGCGGCACGGTGGACTGCTGCTACCCGGTGAAGTGCATCTCCGGCCACTACGGCGAGCTGCTGGCGCGCGACAAGCACCACAAGATCGACCTGCTGCTCTCGCCGATGATCTACTCGCTGCCCTCCTACCTGAACGGCCACGTCGCCGCCTCGCTCGCGTGCCCGCGCGTGATGGCCGCGCCCGAGAACATCAAGGCCGGCTTCCTCAAGGAAAAGGACGTGTTCGCCGAGCACGGCGTGCGCCACGCGGCGCCGATGGCCTCGCTCGGCGACGCGCCGCTGGTGCCGAAGCAGCTGTTCGAGGGCCTGCGCGACCACATCCCGGGGCTGAATTTCGAGGAGACGAAGCGCGCGGTGCAGGCGGGCTTCAAGGCGCTCGATTCCTATTCCACCGAGCTCAGAAAAAAGGCAAGGCAGGTCCTCGAGGAGTGCGCGCGGCACGACAAGCCCGCGCTGCTCGTCCTCGCGCGCCCCTACCACATGGACCCGGGCATCGGCCACGAGATCGAGGTCGACCTGCAGGCCTACGGCTACCCGGTGCTGTGGACCCAGTACCTGCCGACCGACGCCGACCTGGTCGGCTGGATGTTCGGCCCCGACATCGCCGAAGGGCACATCAAGGACCCGTTCGACATCGCCGACGTCTGGCCCTCGTCGTACAGCGCCAACACCAACGAGATCCTGTGGGCGTCGAAGTTCGCCGCGCGCATGCCCTGGGTCGCGTGCGTGGTGCGGCTCTCGAGCTACGAGTGCGGCATGGACCAGCCGACCTACACGCCGACGCAGCAGATCGTCGAGCGCTCGGGGACGCTGTTCTTCTCCTTCCAGGACCTCGACTCGACCAAGCCCGCGGGCTCGGTGAGGATCCGCGTCGAGACCATCGCGCACTACCTCAAGAAGTACTCGGCCGAGATCATCGCGAAGAAGAAAGCGGCCGCACCCGCCGGTTGCCCGCTGCTCTAGCGATGCGAGCGCTGCGCCTCGCGGTTGCGCTGGCGTGGCTGCTGGCCGCCGGCTGCGTGGCCATCGAGCGCCAGACCACAGTGCTCATCTACGAGCCTCGCGGCGACGAGCTGCGGGTCCTTACCGTGTTCGAGGGTATCCACGTATCGGGGGAACACGATCACGATCTTGAGAAGGCCAAGAAGGAGCTGAAAAGGTTCATCCAAAGCGGAGCGGAAGTTTGCCTAGGGACTTGCGGACTAGTGTCGCATATCAGTCTGGTCAAGCCGTCCGAGACCGACGCAGGTGAAGCGGCGCGCGCACTGACGCGTCGACATTTCGTCATCCGGAATCGCGCGTTTTTCCTCAATCCGGAGGGACGGTTTTCGGGGTGGCAGGAAATCACGGTGCGCGACGCGCGCAAGTACCTGTCGGCCCTCAATATCCAGATCTCTTCGTTCATCGCCAGCGATCTGCAGGGGCCGCAGTCTTGGGACGAGGCGACGGCCCGGCTGTTCTCCGCCGCTGTCGGCGGTCCCTTTCCATGGATAGGCCTGGACCCGGGTCGTATCAGCGTCACGATTCCGGGATCTCCGGAGTTCTTCCGGAAAAGCAAGGCGGAGTTCCTTCAGCAGATGTTGCTGAAGAAGGAAGACCCGCAGTCGACCCCGACGGCGTTTGCGCGCGAGCTGAAAGAGATCCGCGAATTCATCGACTTGCTCAGCGAGACGCCCTTTTCGGTCGACCAGCGGCACGACCGGATCGTGATTTCGGTAGGCTATGGTGCGGGCGCACCCATTCGCATGGCGATAGGAACCCTGGCGAAGGGAAAAGGGATGCATGAAGACAGTTTGCTCGAGTTCGCTCGCCAGCTCGCCTTGCCTTTCCTGCCTCCTACAAGCACCGAGGCGATCGTCGCCGAGTTTCTGAGGACGGGCACGGCGGATCCAGGCGTCATTGGCGCTCGGTAGGAAGCTGGCCGTCGCGGCCGGCCTTGCCGTGCTGGCGGCCGGGGGAATCGGCGCAGCATTGCTGCTGTACGCTGGACCGGCGCCGGGGCATCCGTACTTCGACACCGCGGCGAAGCTAGAGGTGATCGCGCACCGCGGCGGCGCGGCGCTGCGGCCGGAGAATACGCTGGCGGCATTCCTGCACGCGGCGGAGCTCGGCGCCGACGTGCTCGAGATGGACGTGCGCATCAGCGCCGACGGGGCGATCGTGGTGATCCACGATGCCACGGTGGACCGCACCACCGACGGCAGCGGGACTGTCGCCGGGCTCACTCGTGAGCGCCTGCGCGCGCTCGACGCCGGCTACCGCTGGTCGCCCGATGGCGGCAAGACCTTTCCGTATCGCGGCCGCGGCTTGCGCGTGCCCGCGTTCGAGGAAGTGCTCGAGCGCGTGCCGGCGACGCGCATGGTGGTGGAGATGAAGCAGTTCGCGCCGCCCTCGGCCGCGGCGCTGTGCGCCCTCATCCGGCGCGCCGGCATGCAGCGCAAGGTGCTGGTCGCCTCGTTCGCCGACGACGCGCTGCGCGCCTTCCGCAACGCCTGCCCCGAGGTCGCCACCTCGATGAGCGCGCTGGAGGCGCGCCTGTTCGCCGCGCTGCAAGGTCTCTACGTGCCCGCGGCTGTGGCGCTGCAGGTTCCCGACCGCATGGGCGATACCGTCCTCGTGACGCCCGAGCTCCTCGCCACGGCGCGCGGGCGCAACCTGAAGCTGCACGCCTGGACGGTCAACGACGACGCGCGCCTGCGCGAGCTGGTGCGCATGGGCGTCGACGGCATCATGACTGACTACCCCGACCGGCTGCTGCGCATCCGGCACGCGTCGTAGCTCCACCGCTTACGGTCACTGCGAGAGAGGCCGATGTGCTAGCGGCAGAAAATGCATGTACCTCATACAAGGCGTGCCGGTTGGCATCAGCAGAATCGAGAGTCGCCTGAAACATAACCATCGACTTATCAGCATCCTATAAGCAGGGCATGCCTTGGCACGGCCTCTGCTTTAGGGCTAGGGCAGGAAGCATAACTAGCCCACAAGGAGGCTTACATGGATGCCAAGGTCCGACGTCCGATCGCAGCGCTGCTCGTGGTTTTCATGACCGTGGCAACAATGCCTTTACCGGCTCGAGCGGAACTTCTGGGCACCGAGGCCGGTTTGACCCCGGAACGCGTCCGCGTCGTGGCGGCGCTCAAGCGACCCGACGTCCGCGCCGAATTACAGAAATACGGCGCGAACCCAGCGGAAGTCGAGGCACGTGTCGCGGCCCTGTCCGACGAGGAAGTGACCCAGCTCGCAGGGCGGATCGACAAGGCTGCGGCGGGGGGCTTCGTTCAGATTTTTGTGGCGGCTGTTTTGGCGGCGGTACTCCTTGTCGGGCTTGTCCTGAAAGGAATCCACTATGCCATCAGCGCCTTGTTCCGCGCCGCGGGTCTAGAGGAATAAGTCGGTGCAAACACCTCGGCAGTCGGAAACTAGCCGGCCATGGTCAGGCCACCCGATACCGAAATGACCTGGCCGGTGATGAACGCGGCTTCATCCGAGGCGAGGAAGGCGACGATGCCGGGGATGTCGTCGGGCTGGCCGATGCGCTTCATCGGGATCGCGCGCACCAGCGCGTCGTAGACTTTTTTCCCGGCTTCGCCCTCGCCGAGGAAGCCGCGCAGGATCGGCGTGTCGGTCGGGCCGGGACAGACCACGTTGACGGTGATCCCCTGGCGCGCGACCTCGCGCGCGAGCGTCTTCGAGAACGCGATGATGCCGCCCTTGCAGGCGGCGTAAACCGCTTCTCCCGAGGAGCCCACGCGCGCGGCGTCGGATGAGATGTTGATCACCCTGCCCGAGCCGCGTGCCAGCATCTGCGGAACGACGAGGTGGTGCATGTTCATCGGGCCGCGCAGGTTGACGTCGATGAGGGCGTCCCAGTCCTGCGGTTTCGTGTCGACGAAGTTCTGGAAGCGGTCCCAGCCGGCGTTGTTCACCAGGACGTGAATTTCGTGGGACGCGAGCGCGGCCTTGGCTTCCGAGTAGCTCGCGATGTCGAAGATCAGCGCTTTGCCATTCACTTCCCTGGCAATACGCTCTGCGGCTTCGCGATTCTTGTCTGCGACCAGCAGATTTTCACCCGCAAACCGGCGGCAGATCGCGGCCCCGATCGCCCCACCGCCGCCCGTCACCAGTACTGTTCTCATTTGGGACGCCGGTCTATGACGCGCTGCGCCTTGCCGATCGAGCGCTCCACCGTGCCGATCCTCACCTCGGCGCTGATGCCGATGGTGGCCTTGATGCTGTGCTGCAGGCCGGCGGTCGCCGCGGCCTCGCCTTCCACCACCACGGTGAGGTGATCCAGCGGGCCCTGCTTGGAGACTTCGAGCACGTAATGCGGCGCGAGGCCGGGCTGCTTGAGCACCAGCTCCTCGATCTGCGAGGGGAAGACGTTGACGCCGCGGATGATCAGCATGTCGTCGGAGCGCCCGGTGATCTTCTCGATGCGGCGCATGGTGCGCGCGCTGCCGGGCAGCAGGCGCGTGAGGTCGCGCGTGCGGTAGCGGATCACCGGCAACGCCTCCTTGGTGAGCGAGGTCAGCACCAGCTCGCCTTTCTCCCCGTCGGGCAGCACGCGGCCGCTTTGCGGGTCGACGATCTCGGGATAGAAATGGTCCTCCCACACCGTGAGGCCGTCCTTGGTCTCGATGCACTCCGCCGCCACGCCCGGGCCGATGACTTCCGACAGGCCGTAGAGGTCCAGGGCTTCCAAGGAAAGCCTTTTTTCAATGGAGAACCGCAAGTCATTACTCCATGGCTCGGCGCCGAAGATCCCCACGCGCAGGGAGCTCCTGCGCGGCTCGAGGCCCTGGCGCTCCATCTCGTCGGCGATCGCCAGCATGTAGCTCGGCGTCACCATGATGATCTCGGGCTTGAAGTCGGCGATGAGCTGCACCTGGCGTTCCGTCATCCCGCCGCCCAGCGGGATGACGGCAAGGCCCAGGCGCTCGGCGCCGTAGTGCGCGCCCAGCCCTCCGGTGAACAGGCCGTAGCCGTAAGCCACGTGCACCTTGTCGCCCGGGCGCGCGCCGGCGGCGCGGATCGAGCGCGCCATGACCTGGCTCCAGGTGTCGATGTCCTGCGCGGTGTAGCCGACCACCGTGGGCTTTCCCGTGGTTCCCGACGAGGCGTGGATGCGCACGATGCGTTCCATCGGCACCGCGAACATGCCGAAGGGATAGGTCTCGCGCAGGTCGGCCTTGGTGGTAAAGGGAAATTTCGCCAGGTCCCCGAGCGCGCGGCAGTCGCCCGGCTGCACCCCGGCGGCGGCGAATTTCTCGCGGTAGCGCGGCACGTTGCCGCAGGCGTGCGCGAGCGACCAGCGCAGCCGCTCGAGCTGCAGCGCGCGCAGCTCGCTGCGCGGCGCCTTCTCGATCGGCTCCAGCGCAAAGCTTTTCACCTTAGAATTCTGCCATGAGCTATGAGTTCATCGCGGTAGAGCAGAAGGGGCGCGTCGGCGTCATCACCCTCAACCGGCCGAAGCAGCTGAACGCGCTCAGCCCCGGGCTGATGGCCGAGCTGGGAAGCGCGCTGTTCGCCCTCGATGCCGACGCCGGCATCGGCGCGATCCTGCTCACCGGCAGCGAGAAGGCGTTCGCCGCCGGCGCCGACATCGCCGAGATGAAGGACTTCAGCTACATGCACGCCTACATGACCGATTACATCACCGGCTGGGAGCATTTTCGCGGCATCCGCAAGCCGGTGATCGCGGCGGTCGCCGGCTACGCGCTCGGCGGCGGCAACGAGCTCGCGATGCAATGCGACATCGTGATCGCCGCCGACAACGCCAGGTTCGGCCAGCCCGAGATCAACCTGGGCATCATGCCGGGCTACGGCGGCACCCAGCGCCTGCCGCGCTATACCAGCAAGGCGAAGGCGATGGACCTGTGCCTGACGGCGCGCATGATGGACGCGCAGGAAGCCGAGCGCGCCGGGCTGGTGTCGCGCGTGGTGCCGCTCGACCAGCTGATGGCCGAGGCGCTCGCGGTGGCCGAGAAGATCGCCGGCTATTCGCTGCCGGTGGTGATGATGATCAAGGAATCGATCAACCGCGCCTACGAGACCAGCCTCGCCGAGGGCACGCTGTTCGAGCGGCGCGTGTTCCAGTCGCAGTTCTCTCTCGAGGACCAGAAGGAAGGCATGGCGGCGTTCGTGGAGAAGCGCAAGCCCACGTTCAAGCACCGCTAGACTAGAATCGGGCAATCGTTCCTGCAGGAGGAGACATGGAGCGCATCTGGCTGAAGAGCTATCCGCCCGGCGTGCCGGCCGAGGTCAAGTTCGACGAGTTCAAGTCGGTCGGCGCCCTGGTCGACAAGAAGGTGGTTGAGTTCCGCGAGCGGCCGGCCTTCCACTGCATGGGCAAGACGATCAGCTTCGGCGAGCTCGACGAGCTGTCGCGCGCGTTCGGCGCCTGGCTGCAGTCCAAGGGCTACGGCAAGGGCGCGCGTGTCGCGATCATGATGCCGAACTGCCTGCAGTACCCGGTGGTGCTGTACGGCACGCTGCGCGCGGGCGGAATCGTCGTCAACGTCAATCCGCTCTACACGCCGCGCGAGCTCGAGCACCAGCTGAAGGACTCGGGCGCCGAAGTCATCGTCATCCTCGAGAACTTCGCCACCACGCTCGAGCAGGTGCTGCCGAAGACGCCGGTGAAGCACGTCGTGCTCGCCGCGCTCGGCGACATGCTCGGCTTCAAGGGCGCGATCGTCAACTTCGTGGTGCGCAAGGTGAAGAAGATGGTGCCGGCGTTCAACCTGCCCGGCGCGCTGCGCTTCAACGACATGCTCGCCGAAGCCTCCGGCAGGGAGCTGAAGAAGGTCGAAGTCGGCCAGGACGACATCGCTTTTCTCCAGTACACCGGCGGCACCACCGGCGTGTCGAAAGGCGCGATGCTGCTCCACCGCAACATCCTCGCCAACATCGAGCAGGCGGCGGCCTGGCTCACGCCGGGCCTCGGCGGCGAAACCGCGATCATCATCACCGCGTTGCCGCTGTATCACATCTTTTCGCTCACGGTGAACTGCCTGAACATGATGAAGGTCGGCGGCCTCAACGTGCTGATCACCAACCCGCGCGACATCCCGGCGTTCGTCAAGGAGCTCGGCAAGCATCCCTACAACGTGATCACCGGGGTGAACACCCTGTTCAACGCCTTCCTCAACAACCCGGAGTTCCACAAGCTCGATTTCTCGAAGGTGCGGCTGTGCGTGGGCGGCGGCATGGCGGTACAGAAGGCAGTGGCCGACCGCTGGAAGCAGGTGACCGGGCGCGTGCTGCTCGAAGGCTACGGCCTCACCGAGACCAGCCCCTGCGCCACCATGAACCCGCTCGACCTCAAGGACTACAGCGGCTCCATCGGGCTGCCGATGCCCTCGACCGAGGTGGTGCTGCGCGACGACAACGGCAAGGACGTGGCGCTCGGCCAGCCGGGCGAGATCTGCATCCGCGGGCCGCAGGTGATGAAAGGCTACTGGCAGCGCCCCGACGAGACCGCGAAGGTGCTCAGCGCCGACGGATTCCTGATGACCGGCGACGTCGGCATCATGGACGACAAGGGCTTCGTGCGCATCGTCGACCGCAAGAAGGACATGATCCTGGTGTCGGGCTTCAACGTGTACCCGAACGAGATCGAGCAGGTGGTGGCGATGCACCCCGGCGTGCTCGAGGTGGCGGCGATCGGCGTGCCCGACGAGCACTCCGGCGAGGTGCCCAAGATCTTCGTGGTGAAGAAGGACCCGCAGCTCACCGAGCAGGACCTGCTCGAGCACTGCAAGAAGGAGCTCACCGGCTACAAGCGGCCGAAGTACGTCGAGTTCCGCTCCGAGCTGCCCAAGACCAACGTCGGCAAGATCCTGCGCCGCGCGCTACGCGACGAGAAAAAGGCTGCCTAGGTTGTAGGCGCTGAGCGCGGGCCGTCTCGCCGCTTGCCGACGCCTCCGCCGGCGGGATGCCGAGCTGCGCGTGCTTCTGGCTGAGCGAGCCCGGGGTGCGGATTTTCATGCCGCGAGGCTAGTGGGCTCCCTTAATAACCAGAAATACTTTGTCGTCACATTTTTATCGATTTACGTTATATAGACGTCGGGACCCGCCCGATGCGGCAGTGCGGCAATTCTGCTATAAGCCTTTGAATGCTCTACAGCCTGCATGAGGCCCAGCACATGGCGCTGGCGCCGTGGCGCTTCTGGGCCGAAATGTCGCGCGGCTGGTTCGGGCACCCGTTCAGCCCGTTCATCTACCTGCCGCTCGCCAAGCGCCTTGCCGCCTCGAGCGATCTGTTCCTTCGCCTGACCGAGCGCTACGAGAAACCGCAGTGGGGCATCGAAGGATTGGAGGTGGTGCAGGAGAAGCCGTTCTGCCGCCTGGTGCGCTTCAGGCAAGCCCGGGAGAAGAAACACAAGGTACTGCTGGTCGCGCCGCTCTCCGGACACCACGCCACCCTGCTGCGCGACACGGTGCGCGCGCTCCTGCCCGAGCACGAGGTGTGGGTGACCGACTGGGCGAACGCGCGCCTGGTGCCGCTCACCGCCGGGCCGTTCCATCTCGCCGATTACGTCGACTACGTGCGCGACTGGATCCGTTTCCTGTCACCCGACCTGCATGTCATTTCGGTGTGCCAGCCGACGGTCCCGGTCCTCGCCGCAGTATCTCTTCTTTCCTTCGATAAAGAATCTGTTCCAAGAACCATGGTCATGATGGGCGGGCCGATCGACGCGCGGCGCAGCCCGACCGCGGTGAACAACCTGGCGCGAAAAAAATCCTACTCGTGGTTCGAGCAGAACCTCATCCAGCGCGTGCCGCCGAAGTACCCGGGCTACATGCGGCGCGTGTACCCGGGGTTCCTGCAGCACCTGGGGTTCGTCGCGATGAATCCGGACCGGCATCTGGTGGCGCACTGGGACTACTACCACAAGCTCGTGCTCGGGGACGGCGAGTCGACGCTCGCGCACAGGCGCTTCTACGACGAATACAACGCGGTGCTCGACATGCCCGCCGAGTACTACCTCGATACCGTGAAAACCGTGTTCCAGGACTACGCGCTGCCGAAGGGCCGCATGTTCGTGCGCGGCGAGCTGGTGCGGCCGCAGGCGATCCGCGCGCCCGCGCTCCTGACCATCGAGGGCGAGCTCGACGACATCTCGGGCAACGGCCAGACCGAAGCCGCGCACGCGCTGTGCCTCAACATCCCGCGCGAGCGCCGCAGCCACTTCGTCGCCCGCGGGGTCGGGCATTACGGCATTTTTTCGGGTCGCCGCTGGCGCGAAACGATTTTGCCGCGCGTGCGCGACTTCATCCGCTCCTACAGCTCGTAGCGCGAGCCTTCCTCGCCCCTGACCGCGCCCTCCACCGAGGCGCGCGGCAGGTGCGGCGCGAACAGCTCGATGAAGTCGTAGGCGTAGCGCCGCAGGTAGGCGCCGCGCTTGAGGCCCAGGCGCGTGGTGCTCGACTCGAACAGGTGCGCCGCGTCGATCGCGCGCAGCGTGGCGTCGCGCTTCGCGTCGAAGGCCATCTTCGCCAGGATGCCGACGCCGAGGCCGAGCTCGACATAGGTCTTGATGACGTCGGAATCCTGCGCGCTCAGCACCACGTGCGGCTTGAGGCCGCGGCTCTCGAACGCCTTCTCCACCAGCGAGCGGTTGGCGAACGCGAAATCGTAGGTGACGATCGGATACCCGGCGAGCTTCTCCAGCGTGAGCGGGGTCTGCTTGAGCAGCGGGTGCTTCGGCGGCACCACCACGCAGCGGTTCCACTGGTAGACCGGCAGCGACACCAGCCCGTCGCAGAGCGAGATCATCTCGGTGGCGACGCCCATGTCGGCTTCGCCCGAGAGCACCTGCTCGCAGATCTGCGTCGGGTTGCCCTGGTGGATCAGCAGCTCGACCCTGGGATAGCGCCGCTTGAAGGCGGCCACCGCTTTCGGCAGCGCATAGCGTGCCTGGGTATGCGTGGCCGCGATGGTCAGCGTGCCGAGCTGGTCGTTGGCGAACTCCTCGCCCGCACGGCGCAGGTTCTGCGCCTCGGCGAGGATGCGCTCGGCGATCGCCACCACCGCCTTCCCCGGCTCGGTGACCGAGACCAGGCGCTTGCCGTGGCGCACGAACACCTGCACCCCGAGCTCGTCCTCGAGCGCGCGGATCTGCTTCGACACCCCGGGCTGGGAGGTGTGCAGCGCCTCGGCGGCCTCCGAGACGTTCAGGCCGCGCTTGGCGACCTCGGTCAGGCAGCGCAGTTGCTGGAGCTTCATATTCTCTTTTGTCATAACATCCTAACACATTAGTCTTTGATTGAATAACAGGGGGATCGAGAATCCCGGGGGTGTACCTCTACGACGAGATCGACCAGCGCCTGGTGGACGAACGCGTGGCGCAGTTCCGCGACCAGACGCGGCGCTTTCTCGCGGGCCAGCTCTCCGAGGAGGAGTTCCGGGCGCTGCGGCTGCGCAACGGCCTGTACATCCAGCGCTACGCGCCGATGCTGCGCATCGCGATTCCCTACGGGCTGTTGTCTGCAAAGCAGCTGAGAAAGCTGGCTGCGATCGCCCGCAAGTACGACCGCAGCTACGGCCATTTCTCGACGCGCCAGAACCTGCAGCTCAACTGGCCGCGGCTCGAGCAGGCGCCCGAGATCCTGGCGGAGCTCGCGACGGTGCAGATGCACGCGATCCAGACCTCGGGCAACTCGTTCCGCAACGTCACCACGGATTATTTCGCCGGCGTGGCGCGCGACGAGATCGTCGACTCCTTCGTCTGGTGCGAGATCCTGCGGCAATGGTCGACCTTCCATCCCGAGTTCTCGTACCTGCCGCGCAAGTTCAAGATCGCGGTGAACGGCGCCGAGGCCGACCGCGCCGCCGTGGAGGTCCACGACATTGGCCTCCATGCGGTAAAGAAAGACAACGAAACAGGTTTCAAGGTCCTGGTGGGCGGCGGACTGGGCCGCACGCCGATGGTCGGCTTCGCGATCCGCGAGTTCCTGCCCTGGCCGCATCTCCTGACTTACCTGGAAGCGATCCTGCGCGTCTACAACCGCTACGGCCGGCGCGACAACATCCACAAGGCGCGCATCAAGATCCTGGTCAAGGAGCGCGGCCCCGAGAAATTCCGCGACGAAGTCGAGGCCGAGTGGGCGCACCTCAAGGACGGCCCGGCTACGCTGATCCAGGAAGAAGTTGCCCGGGTCGAGGGAAGGTTTACCCGGCCGCGATACGAATCAGGGACAGACCACGTTTTCGACGAGAAAACGTGGTCTGTCCCTGGTTTTGCTTCCTGGCACAAGCGCAACGTGCATCCCCACAAGGTGCCCGGCTACGCCGCGGTGACCCTGTCGCTCAAGAAAACCGGCGTGCCCCCGGGCGACGTCACCAGCGACCAGATGGATGCGATCGCGGCGCTGGCGGAGCGCTACTCGTCCGGCGAGCTGCGCGTGTCGCACGAGCAGAACCTGGTGCTCGCCGACGTGCGCCAGGGCGACCTCGCGGCGCTGTGGCGCAAGGCGCGCGCGCTCGGGCTCGCGACGCCGAACGTCGGGCTGCTCACCAACATCATCGCCTGCCCGGGCGGCGACTTCTGCGCGCTCGCCAACGCGAAATCGATCCCGGTGGCGCAGGCGATCCAGGAGCGCTTCGACGACCTCGACTACCTGCACGAGATCGGCGAGCTCGACCTCAACATCTCGGGCTGCATCAACGCCTGCGGGCAGCACCACATCGGGCACATCGGCATCCTCGGCGTCGACAAGCACGGCGAGGAGTGGTACCAGGTCGAGATCGGCGGCAACCAGGCTCCGGCTGCGCTCGGGAAAATCATCGGTCCGGCATTCGCCCGAGCGGACGTGCCCGGCGTCATCGAGCACCTGATCGACTGCTACCTCGAGCGGCGCGACAGCGAGGCCGAGCGCTTCGTCGACGTGGTGCACCGCATCGGCATCGAACCCTTCAAGGAACGCGTCTATGGCAACGCTCATCAAAGGGCGCTGCGTAGTCAGCGAGAGTCCGCTTTCGCCTGACGACAAAGTCGTCCGCCTGGAACCCACGGACGATCCAGCCTCCATCTCCTTGGAAGGCGTAACCCGCGTCGAGGTGAGCTTCCCGAAATTTGGCGACGGCCGCGGTTATTCGATCGCGCGGCTGCTGCGCAGCCGCCACGGCTACCGCGGCGAGCTGCGCGCCGTGGGCCACATCACGCGCGACCTGCTGTTCTTCATGGAAAGCTGCGGCTTCGACGCCTTCGAGCTGCGCGAGGGCGAGGATGCGCGCGCGGCGCTCGCCGCCTTCGAGGACTTCAGCGAGTCCTACCAGGCCTCGGTGGCGCGGCCGCAGCCGCTGTTTCGCCGCCGCGGCGCATGAAGCTCGGCGCGCTCGAGGCGCTGCTCGGCCGCATCGCGCACGAGCACTTCCCGGCCGTGCTCGCAAGCAGCCTGTCGGCCGAGGACATGCTGCTCACCGATGCGATCGCCTGCCAGCGCCTGCCGATCGAGATATTCGCGCTGGATACCGGACGACTGCCCGCCGACACGCTTGCCCTGCTCCAGGAAACCCGCAGCCGTTACGGCATCGATATCCGCGTTTACCAGCCCGACGCGCAGGCCGTCGAGCAATACGTGCGCATCTACGGCCGCGACGCGTTCTACGGCAGCGTCGAGCTGCGCAAGCGCTGCTGCGAGATGCGCAAGGTCGAGCCGCTCAAGCGCGCGCTCGCCGGCAAGCGCGCGTGGCTCACCGGCCAGCGGCGCGAGCATTCGACCGACCGTGCGCGGCTCGCCGAGCGCGAGTTCGACCCGGTCCACGGCCTGGAGAAGTTCAACCCCCTCGCGCACTGGAGCGAGGCCGAGGTGTGGGAGTACCTGCGCAGCCGCGGCGTGCCCCATAACCGGCTCTACCACCAGGGCTACCGCTCGATCGGCTGCGCGCCCTGCACGCGGCCGGTGCTGCCGCACGAGGAGGCGCGCGCCGGGCGCTGGTGGTGGGAGCAGTCCGCCGCGAAGGAGTGCGGGCTGCATGGGCGTGCGAAGGAGCCTGCATGAACGCCGCAATTCTTCCGGCAACGCACCGCCGCACACGCACGCATCTCGACTGGCTCGAGTCGGAGGCGATCACCGTGCTGCGCGAGGTGGCGGGCCAGTGCCAGAGCCCGGTGCTGCTGTTCTCGGGCGGCAAGGATTCGGCGGTGCTGCTCAGGCTGGCCGAGAAGGCGTTCCGCCCCGGGCGCTTTCCGTTCCCGCTGATGCACATCGACACCGGGCACAACTTCGCCGAGGTGATCGCGTTCCGCGACCGGCGCGCGCCGCGACGAGGAGAAAGCGCGCGCCAAGGAGCGCATGTTCTCGTTCCGCGACGAGTTCGGGCAATGGGACCCGCGCAACCAGCGCCCCGAGCTGTGGAGCCTGTACAACGCGCGCGTGCATCCCGGCGAGCACGTGCGCGTGTTCCCGATCAGCAACTGGACCGAGCTCGACGTCTGGCAATACATCGCGCGCGAGGCCCTCGCGCTGCCGTCCATCTACTACGCGCACCGGCGGGCGGTAGTGCGGCGCCGCGGCCTGCTGGTGCCGGTGACGCCGATCACGCCGCCGCGTGCCGGCGAGGCAATCGAGGAACTGTCGGTGCGCTTCAGGACGGTGGGCGACGTGAGCTGCACCTGCCCGGTGGAGTCTGACGCTGTCGACAATGAAAAAATCATCGAGGAAACGGCAAGCGCGAACCTGACGGAGCGCGGCGCAACGCGCATGGACGACCAGACCTCGGACGCGTCGATGGAGCGCCGCAAGAAGGAAGGCTATTTCTGATGAGTCCGCTGCGCTTCGTCACCGCCGGGAGCGTGAACGACGGCAAGAGCACGCTGATCGGGCGGCTGCTGTACGACTCGCGCGCCATCCAGGAAGACCAGCTCGCCGCGGTGGCGCGCGCGTCGGCGCGTCGCGGCGCGCCGCAGATGGATCTGTCGCTGCTGACCGACGGCCTGGAGGCCGAGCGCGAGCAGGGCATCACCATCGACGTCGCGTACCGCTACTTCGCCACGCCGCGGCGCAAGTTCATCATCGCCGACGCCCCCGGCCACGAGCAGTACACGCGCAACATGGCCACCGCGGCAAGCACCGCCGACGCCGCGGTGCTGCTGGTCGACGTGCGCAAGCAGCTGGTCGAGCAGACGCGGCGCCACCTGCGGCTCGCGCGGCTGCTCGGCGTGCGCCACGCCATCGCCTTCGTCAACAAGCTCGACCTCGTCGGCTACTCGCAGGGGATCTTCGAGGGCGTGCGCGGCTCGATCCTCGCTTTTGCCGCGCCGCTCGGCTTCGACACGCTCGACATCCTCCCGGGCTCGGCCTTGCGCGGCGACAACGTGGTGACGCGCGGCGCGCTCGGCTGGTTCGAAGGCGCCACGCTGCTCGAGCGCCTCGAGTCGCTCGACTCGGGCGTGGAGGACGCGACTGCGGGGCCGCTGCGCCTGCCGGTGCAGCTGGTATCGCGCCCGCAGGGCGCGGCGGCGCGCGCCTACCTGGGACGGATCGAGTCGGGGGTGGTGAGCGCGGGATCCGAGGTGCTGGTGCTGCCGGCCGGGCGCCGCACGCGCGTGCGGGAGATCGTGCTGCAGGGCGCCGCCAGCGAGGCCGCGGCCGCGGGCGACGCTCACGCTGCAGTCGCCGTTGTTCGTCGATCCCTACGACGCGGTGCGCGCCACCGGCTCGTTCATCCTGATCGACGAGGCGACCAACCGCACCGCGGCGGCGGGGCTGGTGCAATGACTGGAATCGTGTACCTCGTCGGCGCCGGGCCGGGCGCGCCCGACCTCCTCACGCTGCGCGCCGCCCGGCTGCTCGGCGAGGCCGACATCGTGTTCCACGACGCGCTCATCGGCGGCGAGATCTTGTCGCTGGCGGCAAAGGCGGAAAAGGTCCCTGTAGGGAAGCGCAGCGGAAAGCACTCCACGGCGCAACGGTTCATCAACAAGCGGCTGGCCGACGCCGCGGCGCGCTATCGCGTCGTGGTGCGCCTCAAGGGAGGGGACCCGATGCTCTTCGGCCGCGCGCATGAAGAGATCGCCTTTCTGAGAGCCAGGAACATTCCGGTTGAGATCGTCCCGGGTGTCACGGCGGCTCTCGCCGCGAGCGCCGAGCTCGGTGTGTCGCTTACCCAACGGCTGGTTTCCCGCAGCGTCGTCTTCGTCACGCCGCGAACCGCCGCCGGGGCAGCGCCGTCGGGCTGGGAAAAGGCGGTCGCCGCCGCGGACACGGCCGTGCTTTACATGGCGGCGGGCGACGCGGAAGGCGTGAAAGCGGGGCTGCTCGGTGCCGGCCTGCGAGCCGATACCCCGGTCGCGGTCGCCGAGAACATCAGCTTGAGCAGTTCGAGAATGCACTCCGGAACGCTCGCCGAGCTGCCGCAGCTCGCCGCGCGCTCGACCGGCGGCCCGGCCGTCGTGCTGATCGGCAAGGTGTTCGAGGCTCTAGGCGTTCGCAGCGACACGAGCTTGCGCGCCGTCACCGGTATCGGCCGTTGACCTCCGGAAAGGTCGCGTCCGGCGCGCGGGGAGATCGCAGCGCCCGGACCGTGAGCCAAAGCGCGTAGGCGAGCAGCGCGGCAAACCAGGCCGCCGACCACTCGGCGATGGAAAGGCCGAGGAAGGTCCAGTCGACCACCGCGCATTCCCCGGTGCCGGCGAGCAGCGTCTTCAGGGTGCGCGAAAGCGGGAAGTTCTCCAGCATGAAATAGAGATCCGGGCCGCACTGCGGCACCTGGTCGGGCGGCAGGTGCTGCAGCCAGACCTGCCGCGCCGCCGTGGCGAGGCCGCCCGCCGCGAACAGCGCCGCGATGCCGCCGTAGACTGCGTTGCCGGCGCGCTGCGGCGCGTGGATCGCCGCTGCGAGGCAGGTCGCAGCCACCGCGATGAAGAAATAGCGCTGCACCAGGCAGAGCGGGCAGGGCTCGAGGCCCTGGAAATACTGCAAGTAGTAGCCAAACGCCAGCAGCAGGGCGCAGACCGCTGCCGCCAGGACGAAGCGAATCCTCATGGCCGCACGACCCCTCGAGCTTCCCCGAAGCCGATGCGGGCGGCGCCGGTGCCTTGACAGTGCCCGGTCTGGATGACTTCGTCGCCGTCTTCGAGCCAGGCGCGCGATTCACCGCCCGGCAGCGAAAGCGGGCTCTTGCCGCCCTGGGTGAGCTCCATCATCGAGCCGAACGAATCGGGAGTCGCGCCGGAAATGGTTCCCGAGCCGAGCAGGTCGCCCGGCTGCAGGTTGCAGCCGTTCGAGCTCTGGTGCGCGAGCATCTGCGCCGCCGTCCAGTACGAATCGCGGAAGTTGCCGCGCGACAGGCGCGCGGGGGCCTTCATCGCCCCGGTGCGCAGATGCATTTCCACTTCGATCGCAAGGCCGCCGTCACGCTGGTCCGCATCATCCCAGAGATAGGGCAGCGGCCCGGGGTCGCCGTCCGGACGCGGGAACGCCGGGCAGCGGTACGGCGCCAGCGCTTCGAGCGTCACCACCCACGGCGAGACGGTGGTGGCGAAGCTCTTGCCGAGGAACGGGCCGAGCGGCTGGTACTCCCAGGCCTGGATGTCGCGCGCCGACCAGTCGTTGAGCAGCACTACGCCGAACACATGGTTGAGAGCCCCTCCGACGGCGATTGGTTTCCCGAGAGCGCTGCCGGGCCCGACCACGAAGCCGAGCTCGGCTTCGTAATCCAACCGTCGCGAGGGGCCGAATGACGGTGTTTCCTGATCAGCTCCCTTGATCTGCCCGTGAGGGCGCGCAACCGGGGTTCCGGAGACCACGATGGACGAGCTGCGCCCGTGGTAGCCGATCGGCAGCCACTTGTAGTTCGGCAGCAGCGGTGTATCGGGCCGCAGCAGCCTGCCGATGTTGGTGGCATGGTGGATGCCGGTGTAGAAATCGCTGTAGTCGCCGACCGCGACGGGCAGCAGCATCTGCGCCCGCTTCATCGGCACGAGGTACTTCGAGAACCGCCGGCTCGGCGTCCGGGCCGACAATCCCCTGGACAACGCCCGGCGCAATTTCTTCCACGCCGGCCTGCCCATCGCCGCGAGCGCGTTCAGCGTCGGCCCGGTGCGCACGCCCAGCGCGGCGAGGTCGAGGATCTGGTCGCCGATCGCGACGCCGCCTCTCGGCTTCTCTTTTTTTGTCTTGAAAATGCCGAAAGGCAGGTTCTGGATCGGGAAATCGCAACCGGGCTGGTTGGCGGACTCGACCCAGCTCGTGCGCTCCGGGTCGTGGGTCTCGTCGAGCTTGGGGTCAGACCCCATTTTTCTTCTTGCGCTTTTGAAAAATGGGCTCTGACCCCGATTTTTTCTTGAACCCGTCCCAGACGCGGTCGTACTCCTTCTGCAGCTGCGGCGCGTTCATGGCGAAGCGCGTCGGGCGGAACACGTGGCGCGATTCCCACATGAACGCGAGCGTGTCCTCAATGCGGTGGGGCTTGAGCTCGGCGGCGCTCGCCTTCTCGAAGGTGGCGAGGTCCGGGCCATGCGCCGACATGCAGTTGTGGATCGACACCCCGCCCGGCAGGAAGCCTTCGGCCTTGGCGTCGTACACGCCGTGCACCAGCCCCATCAGCTCGCTCATCACGTTGCGGTGGAACCACGGCGGCCGGAACGTGTCCTCGGCGACCTGCCAGCGCGGCGGAAAAATCACGAAGTCGACGTTCGCTACTCCGCGCTGGCCCGAGGGCGAGGTCAACACCGTGAAAATCGACGGATCGGCATGGTCGAAGCTGACGGTGTTGATGACCATGAAGCGCGCCAGGTCGTACTTGTAGGGCACGTAGCGGCCGTGCCAGGCGACCACGTCGAGCGGCGAATGCGCGGCCTCGCCCGCCCACAGCCGGCCCATGAACTTGGCGACGACCTCGCACTTTCCTTTTTCCTCGAACGCCGCCACCGGCGCCTGGAAGTCGCGCGCTTGCGCGAGGCCCTGCGAGCCGATCGGCCCGAGTTCGGGCAGCCGGAACGGCGCGCCGTAGTTCTCGCACAGGTAACCACGGCTCGGACCGGACACGCCGACCTTGAACTTCATGCCACGCGGCACGACCGCGATTTCCCCGGGTTTCGCTTCCACTTTGCCGAGCTCGGTGAACAGAAGAATGCCGCCCTGCTGCGGCACGAACATCAGCTCGCCGTCGGCATTCCAGAAATAGCGCTTCATGCTCCGGTTGGCGCGGTAGAGGTGCACCGCCACGCCGGCATGCGCCGCCGGCTCGCCCGAGCCGGCGAGCGTGGCGAGGCCGTCGAGGAAATCGGTCGGCTGCGAAGGCAGCGGCAGCGGGTTCCAGCGCAGCCGGTTGGGCGGGGTCTCGATCTCGTCGAACGGGCCCGAGCGCAGCAGGCCGTCCTTGATGCGCCGATACGGGCCGTGCGTCGCGGAGGGCCGCAGCCGGTAGAGCCAGGTGCTCAGGTTCTCCGCGCGCGGCGCGGTGAAGGCGCTGCCCGAGAGCACCTCGGCGTAGAGCCCTTTCGGCGCGCGCTGCGGCGAGTTGCGCCCGACCGGGAGCGCGCCCTTCAGCGCTTCGGAAGAGAAGGTGTTGCCAAAACCGCCTTGATAGGTCAAACCTTCAGCGCGCCGGGCAGCCATAGTGCGAGCGAGGGAAAGGCGATCAGCAGGCCGACGAGCACGAAATCGGCGACGAGGAACGGCAGCGTGCCGCGGTAGATCGCCGCGGCCGGGATGTCCTGGTTCTGCGCCTGGATGACGAACACGGTGAGCCCCACCGGCGGGCTGATCAGGCCGATGGTGCACATCGTGGTGACGAACACGCCGAACCAGACGCCGTCGTAGCCGAGGCTCTGCATCAGCGGCAGGACCACCGGCACGGTGAGCAGGATGGTGCTCACCTCCTCGAGAAACGTCCCGAGCAGGAAGTACAGCGCGATCACCGCCAGCACGATGACGAACGGCGACAATCCCCACTCGCCCACCAGGCGCACCAGCTCGTTCGGGATGCGCGTCAGCACCATGAAGCGGGCGAAGATGAACGCGCCGATGACGATGAAGAACAGCATCGCGGTCGAGGTCACGGTCTCGAGCAGCGCGTCGAGCAGGCCGGCAAGCGACAGGGTGCGGGTGGCAAATCCGATCACGATCGCCGCGAACGCGGCGACGGCCGCCGCCTCGGTGGGCGAGAACCAGCCGACGTAGATCCCGACCACGGCGAGAAAGAACAGGATTCCCAGCTTCCACAACGAGCCCATGGCGCGCACCCGCTCGCGCAGCGGCATGGGCGCGACATACGGCGTCCAGCCGGGCCGCAGCCGCGCGACCACCCATACGGTGGCGATGTAGAGCACGGCGAGCAGCAGCCCCGGGATCAGCGCGGCGGCGAACAGCTTCGGCAGCGACTCCTCGGCCACCAGCGAGTAGATGGCGAGCAGAATGGAGGGCGGAATCAGGATCGCGAGCGTGCCGGCCGACGCCACCGCTCCCGCGGACAGCCCGGCGTCATAGCCGTGGCGGCGCATCTCGGGGATCGCCACCTTGGAGAAGGTCGCCGCAGTGGCGATCGAGGAGCCGCAGATCGAGCCGAACGCGGCGCAGGCGCCGATGGTGGCGTTGGTGAGCGCGCCGCGAAAGCCGCTGAAGATCGCGTTGGCCGCGTCGTACAGCTCGCGCGACATGCGGGCGCGCGAGGCGACCGCGCCCATCAGGATGAACAGCGGCACCACCGAGAACGCGTACGCATTCGCGCGCACGCTCGCCAGCTCGAAAGGCACCGCCCCCATCACGTCGAGCGCGCTGCGCCAGCTGTCGATCGCGGCGTAGCCGAGCATCCCGGTGAGCGCGAGCGCCACCGCGATCGGCACGCGCGCGAACAGCGCCACGAGGAGCGCGGCGACGCCGAGCGCGCCGATCGCGAGGTTGCTCAGCGGCGCCTCGCGTCGCGGACGATGAGCACGAGCGCGGCCAGCGCCGAGCAGACGATGCCGGCGAGCGCCGGCGCGGCATACCACATCTTCGGGATCTGCAGGTCGAACGTCATGTCGCCGAAGCGCATCATGTAGAGCGCTTGCGGCGCCATCTGCCAGAGCATGACGGCGAGCGCGGCGAGGGAAGCCGCCGCGCCGAGAACATCGAGCAGGCGCCGCGTCCACGCCGGGACGAAGTGGTCGGCCACGTCTACCACGAGGTGGGCGTCGCGCAGGAACACCGCGGGCAGCGCGAGGAAGATGGTATAGGCAAGCGCCAGCTCCACCAGCTCGAACTGGCCCCGGATCGGGGCGCGGAACAACGCCCGCAGCACGACGTCCGCCATCACGACCAGCATCATGGCGACGAGAAAGATCGCTGCCAGGTACCCGAAGAACCTCGCGGCGAGCTCGAGGTTCCTCAGTGCCAGAAGTTCCTGGAGCTCTTGGCGTGCTTCTCCGAAAGCGACTGGATGAGCGAGAACGCTTGGCGCGCCGGCATGCCCTTCGCCTCGAGGTCCTTCAGCCTGGCCTCGGTGATCTGCGCGCCCGCCTTGCGGAATCTTGCGTCCTCGGCGTGCGACAGCTTGATCGGCTGCGCGCCGCCGTCCACCAGCAGCTTCTTGCCGATGTCGTCGAGCGCGTCCCAGCCCACCCCGACCTCCTTCTCCACGCCCTTCACCGAGTCGTCGACCAGCTTCTTCAGGTCGGCGGGAAGCTTGTTGTAGAAATCCGGATTCATTCCGACGCCGAAGGAGGAGACATACGAGTACATCTCGGTCACGTGCTTGATAGTGCCGCCCATCTTGAACGCGATGCCGGCGCCGCCGTAGTCGATGAAGGTGCCGTCGAGGGTGCCCTTTTGCATCGCGTCGAGCTGCTCGGCCGGCGAGATGCCGATCGGCGTGCCGCCTAAGGCGGCGATGAAGCTGCCGATGGTCGGCGACGAAGGGCGAATGCGCAGGCCCTTGATATCGTCAACGCTGCGCACCGGCTTCTTGGTGGTGAGAATGTTGCCCGGCTGGTGCGTGAGCAGCAGCAGCACCTTGACCCCCTTGTGCTCGGCGTCGAGGTACTTCGAGCGCAGCCCGGCGTCGTTGATCACCTTGGTGCCGATCTCGGAGCTGCCGACGACGTAGGGCAGGTGGCTGAGCTCGGTCAGCGGGAAGCGCCCGGGAGTGGAGCCGTGCAGGAACCACGACACCTCCGCGCGCCCGGACGCCGCCAGGTCGTAGTGCGCCGGGACCGGGCCCATCGACGCGCCCGGGAAGTGCTTGAACGCGAGGCGGCCGCCGGAAGCTTTCTCGAGCTTCTCGCCCCAGCCCACCAGCCACTTGCTCATGAAGTGCTGGGCGCCGACGAACGCGGCGACCTTGACCTCGAACTTGTCCTGCGCATGCGCGGGCGCGGCAAACGCGAGCGCGACCGCAGCCGCCAACAGTCTTCTCATGGTGAACCCCTCCTCTGGATGATTATACGGTCGCGCTTTCCCGCCTGAACGGCATGTGGCGCAGCCATTTGTCCACCTCGGCGGGGTCGGAGAACAGCGTTTCGAGCTCGGCGCGCGCCTCGTCCTCGGTCTGCAGCACCGATTCCACCACCCCCTGCTGCAGCCCGCTGCGGTCGGTGGCGAGCTCCAGGCGGGTGCCGAACGGGTCGAGGAAATAGGCCGACCAGAAGCGCCCGCCGAGCGGCACCGGGCCGCGCACCTCGACGCCGCAGCTCTTCACGTGCGCGACCAGGCCGTCGAAGTTCTCCGGCGGCACGTGGAACGCGACGTGCTGCATGCCGCCGAGGTGGTCGCGCACCTGCTGCGGCAGCCCCTTCGGGTACTCGAAGACGGCGAACAGCGAGTCGTTGCCCATGTCGAAGAAATAGTGCCGCAGGTTGTCGTACGGCGGCTGCCAGCGGTCCTGCTCGTAGGGCACGCGGCGCGCGTGCACCAGGCGGAACCCCATCACGCGCGTGTAGAAATCCATCGCCGCCGGCATGTCGTCGCAGACGACGGCGAGGTGGTCAATGCCTCTGGTGTTCATGGGTCTTGTCCTCCCCTCAGGCGCGCGTAGATCGGCGTGAAGTCGGGCGCGGTTTCGCGCATCAGCTGCGCGAACGAATCGATCACGAAATAGCTGTCCTGGTAGCGGTCGATCTGGTAGCCGGTGCGCATGATGCGCTCGAGGTCGAATGGCAGGCGCCGCGGCCGCGGATCGTCGACGCAATAGGCGAGCTCGCCGCCGGAGGAGAGCAGCCCCGCGCCGTAGGCCCTGACTTTCGAATCTACCTTCATGAGGCCGAACTCGATGGTGTACCAGTACAGCCGGGCCAGCCATTTGACCGCATCCAGGCGCATCGCCTTGAGGCCGCCCTTGCCGTACTCGTGCAGGTGATCGGCGTAGGTCCGGTCGAACAGCAGCGGCACGTGGCCGAAGAAGTCGTGGAACACGTCGGGCTCGACGATGTAGTCGAACTCCTCCGGGCGCCGCAGCCACACGGTCACCGGGAAGCGCCGGTTGGCGAGGTGGGTGAAGAAGGCGTCGTCCGGGATCAGGCCGGGCACCGCGACGATCTCCCAGCCGGTCTTTTTCCTGAGATTCCCGGAGATTTTTTCGAAATGCGGAATCTCCTGCGCGGCGTCGAGACCCGCGATCGCCTCGATCCACTCGGGGCAGGCGTATTGCGGCACGAGCTTCGACTGGCGCTCGAACAGGCGCCGGTAGAGCGCGTGCTCTTCGGCCGTGTACTTCGCCCATTCCTGCTCGACCGCGAAATCGGGGCCGGCCTTTGAGTAGTCTCCCCTTAAATCCTTGGTTTCAATCATGCTGCGGGCTTGAGCACCCCGCGCCGCACCTGGTCGAGCTCCATCGACTCGAACAGCGCCTTGAAGTTGCCCTCGCCGAAGCCCTCGTCGCCCTTGCGCTGGATGATCTCGAAGAAGATCGGGCCGATCATGGTCTTGGTGAAGATCTGCAGCAGCAGGCCGCCGCCGGGCGCGCCGTCGAGCAGGATCTTGCGCTTCCTGAGCTCTTCGGCCGGCTCACCATGGTCCGGCAATCGGGTCCCCAGCAATTCGTAGTAGGTATCCGGCGTGTCCAGCAGCTCGACGCCGTTCGCGCGCAGGGCGTCGACGGTGGCGTAGATGTCGGCGCTGTGCAGCGCGATGTGCTGGATGCCCTCGCCGTGGTACTGCTCGAGGTATTCCTGGATCTGCGAGCGCTCGTCGGAGGACTCGTTGATCGGGATGCGGATCTTGCCGCACGGGCTGGTCATCGCCCGCGACTTGAGGCCGGTCAGCTTGCCCTCGATGTCGAAATAGCGCACCTCGCGGAAGTTGAACAGGCGCTCGTAGAACTCGGCCCATTCGTTCATCCGGCCGCGGTGCACGTTGTGGGTGAGGTGGTCGACGTACGCGAGCCCGGCGCCGCGCGGCGCCGGCGCCGCGCCGCGCCAGAATGCCTCGAAGCCCGCGAGCGGCTTGAAGTCGACGTCGTAGATGGTGTTGCCGTAGTCGTTCTCGGGATAGCGGTCGACCAGGTACACCAGCGAGTCTCCGATGCCCTTGATCGCCGGGATGCTGAGCTCGCCCGGCCCGGGGCGGTTCTCGACGCCCCAGGCGCCGCGTTCGAGCAGCCTGTCGTAGGCAGCCGCCGCGTCGCGCACCCGGAACGCCATCGCGCACACGCTCGGCCCGTGCCGGCGCGCGAAGTTCTGCGCGAACGAGCGCGGCTCGGCGTTGACGATGAAGTTGACGCCGCCCTGCTTGTAGAGCAGCACGTTCTTGCGCCGGTGGCGGGCGACGGCCTGGAAGCCCATGCGCTCGAACAGCCGCCCGAGCGCCTGCGGGTCGCTCGCCGCGTACTCGACGAACTCGAAGCCGTCGGTGCAGATCGGGTTTGCCCGGCTCGTTTCCTCACTCTGGCTCATGGCCTGATTCTAGACCCGCACCCTGACCGGGAGTTTGCGGAAACCGCGGAAGCGGATGCGCCGGTCGCGCTCGGCCCGGCCCGCGGGCTCGAGCCGCGGAAAGCGCCCCAGCAGCCGGGCGAAAGCGATGCGCGCTTCCATGCGCGCGACGTTCATTCCGGCGCAGGCATGCTCGCCGTGGCCGAACGCGACGTGGCGGTTGGGGCGGCGCGCGACGTCGAAGCGCTCGGCGTGCGGGAACTGGCGCGGGTCGCGGTTCGCCGCGCCGATGCCGAGGGTGAGGAAGCTGCCCTCGGGCAGGCGCCTGCCGCCGAGCGTCATCGGCGCGCTCAGCCGGCGGTTGTTGAGCTGGATCGGCCCCTCGTAGCGCAGCATCTCCTCGACCGCGGCCGGGACGAGCGCCGGCTCGCGGCGCAGCCGCTGCATCTCGCCCTGGTGCGCCAGCAGCAGCCATACGCCGTTGCCGATCAGGTTGGTGGTGGTTTCGTGGCCGGCGTTCAGCAGGAAGATGCAGTTGTGGTGGAGCTCGTCCGCGCTCAGCCGCGTGCCGTCCTTCTCGCCCCGGATCAGCCGCGTGAGCACGTCGCTTTCAGGGTCGCCCGGGTTGCGGCGCCTTTCACGAATGAGTTGTTCCAGATAGGCGACAAACTCGACCACCGCCCGGTTGCCGCGCTCGAGCATCTCGGCGCTCGGCCGCGGCTCGAGCGCCGACAGGATGGCGATCGACCAGGCGCGCAGCGGGCCGCGCTCGCCCTTGGGCACGTCGAGCAGGCTGCCGATCACTTCGACCGGGATGCGCGCGGCGAAATCCTCGATGAAATCGGCTTGCGCCGGCATGCGCTCCAGCAGCCCATCCACCAGCGCCACCACGCCGGCTTCCATGCGCGCGATGGCGCGCTGGTTGAGCGCACCCATGATCAGGCCGCGCACGCGCGTGTGCAGCGGCGGGTCGTTGAACACCAGGCTGGTGGTGTGGTGCTGGTAGAGCGGCGAGGCGCCGAACTTCGGCGCGAATTCCGCCTTCTTGTCGGAGCTCGCGTGCGCGCTGCGGTACACCGCGACCACGTCTGCGTGGCGCGAGAGAAAAAAGCCGCCGCCCTCGAGCTCGTGCACCGGGTCGTGCTCGCGCAGCGCCGCGTAGTAGCGGTAGGGATCGTCGAAGAAGTCCTCCGGAACGCGCGTCAGCTGGAAGCCGCGGGGATCCACTAAGTTATTATGCGCGCCATGCCGCGCGTCCCTCTTGCCGAGTTCGAGCCGCAGCTCCGGCAAAGGCTGGAAGAGCTGTGGGGCACGCCGCCCAACCTCTACAAGGCGCTCGCCAACCACCCGCGCCTGGTCGCGGCCTGGACCGAGTTCTCGAAGGCGATGCGCCACGACACGCGCACGCCGCGCGCGTTGCGCGAGCTCGTCATCCTGCGCGGCGCGCAGCTCATGCGCTCGGAATACGAATGGGCGCAGCACCTTGCCATGGCGCGCAAGGCGGGCGTGGCGGAGGCGCAGATCCAGAGCCTGTCGTCGTGGAGAACCTCGCCGCATTTCGACGCGCGCGAGAAGGCCGCGCTCGCGCTGGGTGAAGCGGTGACGCAGGGCAGCGTCAGCGATGAGGTTTATCTGCTTGCCATGAAACAGCTTGATCATCACGACTACGTCGAGATCGCCGCCGTCGCGGCGTTTTACGCCATGGTCGGGCGCATGCTCGACGCGATGGGCGTGCCGCTCGAGCCGGGCGTGCGCGACTACTCGCCCAGGCTATGAAAACCTACCGCTACTACGAATTCGTGATGGCGGCGTTCGTCACCATCCTCATCTGCTCGAACCTGATCGGCCCGGCGAAGATCGTGCAGTTCGACTGGCTGCCGTTCGCCTTCGGCGCGGGCGTGCTGTTCTTTCCGATTTCCTACATCTTCGGCGACATCCTCACCGAGGTTTACGGCTATGCGCGGGCGCGGCGCGTGATCTGGGCGGGGTTCGCGGGGCTGCTGTTCGCCTCGGTCATGGCGTATGTCGTCGTGGCGCTGCCGCCGGCGCCCTTCTGGGAGAATCAGAAGGCTTACGAGACCGCTTTCGGCACCACGTGGCGCATCGCGCTCGCCTCGATGTTCGCCTATTTCTGCGGCGAATTCGCCAATTCGTTCGTGCTCGCCAAGATGAAGATCCTGACGGCGGGGAAATGGCTGTGGACGCGGACCATCGGCTCGACCATCGTGGGCGAGGCGGTCGACTCGACACTGTTTTATCCGCTGGCCTTCTACAACTCGGGGCTCATCCCGAACGACAAGCTGACGGCCATCATGCTGGCGCAGTTCGGGCTGAAGGTAGCGGTCGAAGTGGTCTTCACGCCCCTGACGTACAAGATCGTCGGCTTCCTGAAGCGCGCCGAGAACGAGGACTACTACGACCGCGGCACCGACTTCAGCCCCTTCACCCTCAGGACATGATTTCACCCGCATTTCGCCCCGAGTGCGGCACAGTTCCTGGTGGCGCGCGGCGCCGCCGGACGATCATCACGGCGCTTGGCCAAACGAACCCGTAAGCAACCCGACTATCGCCTCGGCGAGCTGCTCACCCGCGCCGGGCTGCTGCCGAAGGCGCGGCTCGACGCCGCGCTCGACCGGCAGGCGGCCCACAACGGCAGGCTCGGCACGCTGCTCGTCGAGCTCGGCCTGATCGAGGAGGCCGAGCTCTATGCCGTGCTCGCGTTGCAGTCGAACCTGCACCAGGCCGCGGCCGGGGACGTGATCCTGTTCCTGCGCGCGCGGCTCGGCGGCATCCTGCTCGGCGCCGCGGCGATCTCCGAGCAGCAGCTGATGCGCGCGCTGCTGCAGCAGGAAGCGACCGGCGAGCCCCTCGGCGAAATCCTGGTGCGCCAGGGGGCGATCAGCCTCGCGGTGCGCGAGGGCGCGCTCGGGTTCCAGCGCACGCTGAGCAGCCCGCTGCGCGAGCGCTTGCGCCTCGGCAGGATGCTGCTCGAAGCGGGCATCGTCGACGCGGTGACGCTCGAGGCGGCGATCCGGCGCCAGCGCGGCGCGCGGGTCAAGCTCGGCGACGCGCTGCTCGAGATGGGCGCGGTGACCCAGGAAGTGCTCGAAGGCTTTCTCAAGCGCCAGCGCAGGCTGCTCGCGGCGCTCGCCGCCGGCATGGCGGCCGCCGCCGAGGCGCACGGCCTGCCCGCGGGGGCATAGCAAAATTAAGCAGCGGCGCGTTCGGCGGCGGGGCCGGCCTGGTAGCGCGCGAGCAGCTCCTCGCGCTTCTTGCGGGCGGGCGCCAGGCTGCGCGCCTTGATGTGGCCGAAGCCGCGGATCTCGTCGGGAATCGCCGCGATCTGCACCGCGAGGGCATGGTTCTGCGGCGTGAGCCCCGCCAGCAGCCGCTCGAGCGTTTCCTCGTATTCGCGGATCAGCGCGCGCTCCGTGCGCCGCTCGTCGGTGTAGCCGAAGGGATCCAAGGGGGTTCCTCTCAAAAACTTCATCCGCTGAAGGATCTTGAAGACCCCCGAGATCCACGAGCCGAAGCGCATCTTGCGCGGCTCGCCGGTGACCGGGTCGACCTTGGCGAGGAGCGGCGGCGCCAGGTAGAAGAACGTCTTGTAGTCGCCCTCGAACATCCCCTCGATCTTCTTCCGGAGCTCGCCGTTCGCGTGCAGCCGCGCGACCTCGTACTCGTCCTTGTACGCGAGAAGCTTGTGGTAGTAGCGCGCGACCGCCTCGGCGAGTTTCGAGGAATTGGTTTTTTCCTGCTCCAGCTTCCTGACGCGGTCGACCAAGGTTTTATATTTATCGGCGTAGGCGGCGTTCTGGTATTCGGTCAGGAACTTCGCGCGCCGCTCGACGAGCTCCTCGAGGTTGCGCGAGAAATGCTGGTCGATCGGGATGACTTCGGCAGGCGTCGCGATGCGCTTCACTTTCTCCAGGTCGGCGGCGGCGCGCCGGCCCCACAGGAAGCTCTTCTTGTTGAACTCGACCGCGACGCCGTTCAGCTCGATCGCGCGCTCGAGCGACTCGCCGGCGAGCGGCAGCCAGCCTTTCTGGTAGGCGTAGCCGAGGATGAACATGTTGGTGGCGATCGCATCGCCCATCAGGGCGGTTGCGAGCTCGGTCGCCGCAACGAAGGCCGCGTTCTGTGCAGTTTCGGTGATGTCGCCCTGCAGGTCGGAGCCCGGCATCACCCAGTCCGGGTTCTTCACGAATTCGGCGGTCGGCGTGACGCTCGCGTTCACCACGGCGCGGGTGCGCGACGGCGCCATCTTGGCGATCGCCTCGGTGCTCGCAGTCACGATGAGGTCGCAGCCCAGCACGAGGTGCGCGCCGCCGGTGTCGAGGCGGGTGGCATGGATGTCTTGCGGCTGCGCCGCGATCTGGACGTGCGACATGACCGCGCCGTATTTCTGCGCGAGGCCCGACATGTCGAGCACGCTGACGCCCTTGTCCTCGAGGTGCGCCGCCATGGCGAGGATCTGGCCGATGGTGATGACGCCGGTGCCGCCGATGCCGGTGACGAGAACTCCGTAGGCCGAGTCGAGAGCGGGAATCACGGGGTCTTTGACCTCGAAATCCTCCGCTGCAGCGGCTGAAGACTTCACTTTCTTCAGCCGCCCGCCTTCGACGGTGACGAAGCTCGGGCAGAAGCCCTTCACGCAGGAATAGTCCTTGTTGCACGAGGACTGGTTGATGACGCGCTTGCGGCCGAACTCGGTCTCGAGCGGCTCGACCGACAGGCAGTTGGACTTGACGCTGCAGTCGCCGCAGCCCTCGCACACCATCTCGTTGATCACCACGCGCTTCGCGGGATCGGGGTACTGGTTGCGCTTGCGGCGGCGGCGCTTCTCCGAGGCGCAGGTCTGGTCGTAGATGAGCGCCGACACGCCGGGGATCTCGCGCAGCTCGCGCTGCACCGCGTCGAGCTCGTCGCGGTGGCGTATGGTGACCCCGGGCGCCCAGGCGGTGCCGTGCAGATATTTGTCCGGCTCGTCGGTCACCACCACGATCGGCTTCACGCCCTCGGCCGCGATCTGGCGCGAGATGATCGCCGGGTCGAGCGGGCCGTCGTGGTGCTGGCCGCCGGTCATCGCAACCGCGTCGTTGTAGAGGATCTTGTAGGTCATGGTGACCTTCGCCGACACCGCGGCGCGGATCGCGAGGATGCCGCTGTGGAAGTACGTGCCGTCGCCGATATTGGCGAAGATATGCTTCTCGTCGGTGAACGGCGCCTGGCCGACCCACGGCACGCCCTCGGCGCCCATGTGCGTGAAGGTCGAGGTCTTGCGGTCCATCCACACCGCCATGAAGTGGCAGCCGATGCCGGCGAGCGCACGGCTGCCTTCGGGGACGCGCGTGGAGGTGTTGTGCGGGCAGCCGGAGCAGAAGTAGGGCTGGCGGATCGCGGTCACCCTGGGCTTTGCCAGTAGTTTTTCCTTGAAATCGAGGAACGCGAGCCGCTCGCGGAATTGCGACCCCAAAGAAGAAACCATATTGAGCTTGACCAGCCGCTGCGCAATCGCACGCGCCACCATCGCGGGCGAATGCTCGTAATGCGCGGGCAGCAGCCAGGAGCCCGCCGGCTGCCCTTCCTGCCGGCTCCACTCGCCGTTGTCGTCGAACTTGCCGACCACGCGCGGCGCGCGCACGCCTTCCTTCCAGTTGTAGAGCTCTTCCTTGATCTGGTATTCGATGACCTGGCGCTTCTCCTCGACCACCAGGATCTCTTCCAGCCCCTCGGCGAAGCGCCGCGCGCCCTGCGGCTCGAGCGGCCAGGACAGCGCCACCTTGTAGACGCGCAGCCCGATATGCCTTGCTGCCTCCTCGTCGATTCCGAGGTCGGTGAGCGCCTGCATCACGTCGCCGTAGGACTTGCCGGTGGTGACGATGCCGAGCCTGGCTTTCGGCGAGTCCCGGATTATTTTGTCGAGGCCGTTGGCGCGCGCATAGGCGATGGCGGCGTAGACCTTGTAGTCGAGGATGCGCGCTTCCTGCTCGAGGATGCCGTCGGGCCAGCGGATGTTCAGCCCGCCGCCGGGCAGGGCGAAGTCGCCGGGGATCTTTACGTTGATTCTGTCGGGATCAACCAGGACGGAGGCGCCGGATTCCACGACGTCGGTGACGCATTTGAACGCGATCCAGCAGCCGGAGAAGCGGCTCATGGCGTAGCCGTGCAGGCCGAGATCGAGGTAATCCTGCACGTTCGAGGGATTGAGGTGCGGGATCAGGCAGGCCTTGAAGATGTGCTCGGACTGGTGCGGCAGCGTCGAGGATTTCGCGGCGTGATCGTCGCCGGCGAGCACCAGCACGCCGCCGTGCTTCGAGGTGCCGGCGGCGTTCGCATGCTTGAAGACGTCGCCGCAGCGGTCGACGCCGGGGCCCTTGCCATACCACATGCCGAAGACGCCGTCGTACCTCGCCTTGGGGAATAGGGTGACCTGCTGCGTTCCCCAGATCGCAGTGGCGGCGAGGTCTTCGTTGACGCCGGGCTGGAACTTGATGTGGTGCTGCTCGAGATGCTTCTGCGCGCGCCACAGGGCCTGGTCGAGGCCGCCGAGCGGCGAGCCACGGTAGCCGGAGACGAACCCGGCGGTGTTCAGGCCGGCGAGCTGGTCGCGCGCTCTCTGCAGCATCAGCAGGCGGATCAGTGCCTGCGTGCCGGTGAGGAACACGCGCCCGCGCTCGACGGTGTACTTGTCTTCGAGGCTGGCTTTGGCGAGCTCGGCGGGGGCGTTCATGAACTCAATTAGACACCGGCGCGGGCCTTAATTCTCGGCTTTGGTGCGCTGCGCGGCTTGTCCCAGTATGGCTCTGGACCAAACGACTCGGCCAGAAATTCAATAAAGGCACGCGTCTTCGCAGGCAGATGGCGCCGATGAGGATAGACGGCGTAAATTGCCACGTCGCTGGCGAAGTTATAGCCCGGAAGAAGCGACACCAGCGACCCGTCCTCGAGGTGGCGGCGCACGTCCCAGGTCGACTTGAGCGCCACGCCCAGGCCGGCGAGCGCCCATTCGCGCAGCACTTCCCAGTTGTCGCAGGCGTAGCGCCCGGCGACGCGCACCGAGCCCGGCTTGCCGTCGGGGTCGCGGTAGTCCCAGTTCATCGAGAAGTCGGTGGTGGTCAGGCAATTGTGCTGCGCCAGATCCTCGGGCGCGCGCGGCGCGTCATGCCGGCGCAGGTACGCCGGGCTCGCGCATACCACGCGGCGGTTGGGCGCGAGCTTGCGGGCGGCGAGCGACGAATCGGCGAGGTCGGCGATGCGGATCGCGAGGTCGAAGCCCTCCTCGACGACGTTCACTGCGCGGTCGGAGAGGCTGAGCGCCAGCTGCACCTGCGGGTAGCGCTCGGCGAACGGCGGCACCAGGGGCGCGACGTGCTGGTTGCCGAACGAGGCCGGCAGCGCCACTCGCAGGATGCCGCGCGGCTCGGCGCGGCCGGCGGAAGCCGCCGCGTCGGCCTCTTCCATCTCCGCCAGCACCCGCGTGCAGGTTTCGTAGTAGGAGGCGCCTTCGTCGGTCAGGTGTCAAGGACAGCCCAGATTTCCCCAGTTGTGTAAATTGAATCTTCCCCACCTGGTTCATGATTCGGTTGTTTCTTCGGCGCGCACCAGGCCAGCCTTCAGTTTTTCCTTGAGCCGGTAGGAGTT